>Ga0126342_10001274_pt1:0-32500 | contig 34566 bp, 37 predicted proteins | sample Cyp1metagenome_FD_92528 | JGI IMG/M metagenome (GOLD analysis project Ga0126342, IMG submission 92528) | Coral microbial communities from Lord Howe Island, Old Settlement Bay, Australia - Cyphastrea 1 metagenome | ecosystem: Host-associated > Invertebrates > Cnidaria > Coral ...
GGACGACGAGGACGACAAGGACGACAAGGAGGACGAGGAGGAGGCAGGAGGCAGGAGGCGGCAGGAGGAGGAGGCAACTGACATAAAATCTAACAACCCTCACCTGGCAGGTGGGGAAAAAGACAGAGACAAACATAGAGACTGAGAAAGAGGCAGAGACAGACAGAAAGAGAGAGAGAGAGAGAGACGCCAGCATACGGCAGCCATTTGCAACGACGTGTATGAAACCAGAAAGTGGATTCCTCTCAACACTTCCCTCCCTAGAGAGGATCATGAGATAGAATGGGCATATCACTTTGTCTTGAAGACAGACTTGAATTGAATCAGGTAAGCAGGAGGTATTGTAATGTGAAAAAATGCCAAAAATAGTATGACCCAGCCTGGGAAAAGGTTCAAAGTCAAAGATACATCATTGTGGAAGAATATATAAATGTCTCTGCCCAGTGTTTCCTCCAGGATTTTGTGGGTTCTACTGAACACGTTTCCGGTTTCTTAATAGAGCCTGTGGAAAGTGGAAACCGCCCGACGCTGAGCACCTAAATAAGAAGCGGACAGCTTTTGCGCATAGAAATGGATTGGTATATAGCACAGATAGTCTTGGTATTTGGATGTCTTGGTATTTTGCTTCTGCAGAAAGTTTTACGTATTGCGGATTTTTTTGTCTGGGAAAGTGAAGCCAAGTGCTGGTCAGTTGAGAAGTTGACTTCAAAAGGACTTGCTTCATACGGCCAGGAATCCGTTCAAGCTGACGAGATGCCCGAGTCTCCAAGATAGCTGGCGTTTTCGAAGCGAAGATGGGTCCAAAGTGATCCAGTCGTGACCGAAAACAGAAATTGCTTGCTTCGCCAACGAAGAAATCAGAGTTTTTGCTGTGCCACTAGTGTAAAATGGCCACAGGCAAGGTACCAGCTTTGGGAGAGAAGTTGTGCAGTTGTGCTTGATCAAGACTTGAAGCACGCCCACTCCAGATTCATCATGTGGATACCAATGGCCATGTTTTTCGCTTGTTGATGCTCTTCACACTTCGAGTTGTTCTGCCACGGGAGTGTGCCTTATGCCTGTTTGTTAGGAGATGTCCTGCCGCGTATCAAAATGAATCTGACACATTGTTGAATTCTCTTGCTTTCGATTGTCCATCTTTCACCAATGAAGGTTAATTCACTCCATGAAACATGACATGGTTTGCTGCTTCTTTCCACACTCATGGGTGCAATTGGGAAGAACCCAAAACATTCCATGTCTGAAGCGCCCCAAATTTGAGGTTCAGCTGTGCAGCGTTGCATTGTGCTTGCCTCAACTGAGATCGAGGTTCCAAGAAGCCTCGATAGAGGTTTGGCCTTTCCGATGAGCCACATTTCAATGCAGCAAACTTTGTCTTTTTGTAAAGAAAATTGTATGATATTCAATCGTGGAATCGTGGATGGAGAGTCAGACACCAGTTTTACACTAGAGGTTTGTGTGCGTGTGCTTCCGCGCTGTTTCTGAAAGCTCTCTGAGCGATTGAAGACTGTGAGCTTACAGGCAGACTTCTTTGCAATTTGCCTCCGAAGCTTCGAAACTTTCTCAACGACATGGTGATGGATATGTGTTGGTGCATTGCGGGCATTGATTCATTGATGGTGGAAAAACACTTGGGAGTTCCGAATGGCAAAATGATGCTGTATGGGATGAGAAGAATTCAGAATGGACAAGATGTTGAGAAATAAAGACCACAAGGAGCAGAGGCTAAGTATTAGCCAAAGAATAGATTCTGGAAATTGGGAAATTGGAGATACTTCAGCCAACCAAGATATACAAATCTGTGTTCTAGTTTTTTCTAGTAGTTTAAGATAGTTTAAGCCAGAAAACATCAGAAAACATTCAAACAGATTTCGGGATGCCGCCGTGATGCGGCGATGCGGCGATGCGCCGTTTCTGGCGCTTCGCCACCTTCGCCACCTTGCTGGGCGTGCGTGGCGTGCGTGGCGTGCGTGGCGACTGGCTCTTGGAACAAAACCCCAGTTGTTGGACAGAGCCTTGGGCCTTGGGGGCCTTGGGGGCCTTGGCTGTGGCCAGGCATTATCAGGCCTATCACATTGGATCAATTGATGGCTGTTTTTTTGGAAAATCCACTCAAACATGGAAGATTTAGGGATACCCCCATGACTTAGGAAACCTCCATTTCATCTATTTTCATGTTGAATTTTTCTCAGGATGGATACAGCTATGCACGTTGCTGCGGCCAGCAAAGTGCACCTGATTGCTTTCCAGGTGACTTTCATATCCTGAGACCTCAGCACACAGGAATTCAGTCTGTCAATGTTTCCATATGTTTCCTGTGTAAGTTGTGTAAGTCCTGAATCACAGCGACTTTATGCGACTTTGTCACAGGTGGGCCTTTGCCACATACCCGTGAACGTTGCTGCAGCAGTCCCTGTGGTCCAAAGCTGCGGCGAAGGACATAAGAATCATAAGAGTTGTCTGTTGTAACCGGTTACAATTGGGTGCAAGGTGAGATGACAGAAATTCTAAAACCCGGTATAAATCTGGGAATATTAGAAAAGAGGGAAACAGAAGATGAGAAACGACAGGACATGACAGGACTCAGGCTTTGAAATGCAGGAGATAGCATAAAAATAGTCATGGTAGATTCAAGGAACATGAGGACCTGAAGCATTGCGAAGATCATTTCGCCATGCTCTACAACCTGTCGATTCATTTTTAGCACGACACCTGGAGGATCAAAGAACTTCCAAGAACTGTTTGTCCAAGGCGCAGCTTTTGTTGCGTACAGGATGAATAGTAAACATAAATAGCATATAAACAGTATATTTCTTAGAACAATAGTATAGAATGGTCAATTTGACTTGGTTCCTTGAACTGGCCCCAGGTTGAACATGGTTCAACTTAACATGTTTTGTTGTGACAGCCCAAAAAATACAGATCCACTTGTGTCAGAATCGATACGATATCGATATCTTCATATATCTTCGACATCACGTGTTGATTCAGGCGGCGTTTGTCGAATACGACCTTGGTGACTGGCTTGTGGAACCTCCACAGAGAGGCATGGCCTTCGCACGCTCGCTACCAGGAGCTCGGAGACATGCGGCGGATACGCCGTACGCCGAAAATGACCTGAATTTTCACTACACAAAATCCCATATGATAGATATGTTATGATATTTTAAGATAGATATGGGATGATATATGGGATGATATATGGGATGATATATGGGATGATATATGGGATGATATATGGGATGATATGGGATAGATACTCTACAGTAATTACACGCAATATGTACAGTACATTCGAACAGGCCGACCATGCAACGACGAGGGAAATTGTCAAAGAATCGGCATGGCTCGAGTGCTGGAACCAGCAGTCAGGAATTGCTCCATTCTATGGATGTCATGGACCGTTACGGATCATCAATGCCCATGTTGGTAACTATTCATGGTTTTTCATGCCGCACATGCTGCGGGCCATTCCAAGTACTTGAGATGTAAGAGTCCCCGCAGAAAGAGAAACGTTCACTGTGTCACTCGACAAATCTTTCACCATTCCCTTTGATTGCAGGAAGGGGATGGGCATTCGTTGCTTGGCTGCTTTCTCAAGTGGTCAATTGAATGCAGGTTTGATTTAAAGCACCTACCTTTCCCTGCCGGTTGATGTCCTTACTGGGTCAACAGAAGCAAAGGTAATCAACAAAAAAAAAGTCTGACAAAGTTTTTGTGTCTTTCCATGGCCTGAGCAGTTCTGAGAAGAGGCTCCCCCGAGAAGGCTCCCAAGATGATGGCACGTTGAACAGTGCCGAAAGCCTCTCCCTGACTCGTTTTTGAGCAAAAGCTATGAGACCATTTGTACTTCGCTGACTTAGCTGTGCTGCCACATTCTGAATTACTTTAGGGCAAGGTAATGGTCAAGACGTTTAGACATGCCTAAGACTATGTATATTCAGTCTGAGGTTCAAGAAGTATTTCCAGTGGATGGAGCAATTGCTGCAAAAGCCGCAGGTGCTGAGAAGTATGCCATGTCAATGTCAATGTCCATATTAGAGGAAAACATAAGAAAATACTGATTTGGCATGTCATTCACTGCGACTGACCATAGGCTCTTCTAATCTTTGCCGATGCTGAGACCATTGCCTTTGCAGCTGCTCAGCGAAGTGATGCAGTCACAGCCCACATAAATGAACAATTTGGCATCCTGACGGCCCAAGGAAAAGCACCGCAGAAGGCACCGTATGCTGACCTGTTTGGTTGAGGCCTGGTTCATAGCAATTTGTCGACAGAAGATTGCGATAGAATGTGGAAGGATGTGGAAGGTATTTTCCGCACATAGAGCGACTGCTTTGGGCAACTTGCAACTCTTCCGCTCTATCTTTCACTTGTCGCTCAACCTCCATTTGACCCATCCTAGTACTCCTGCAGAGTAGAAGGCGCAAAGTAGCGGTTTCTCAAACCACAAAAGTGTTTCACGGAATCCAAAGGAACCTGAAGGAATCCATTTTTGAGATCTTGGCATTCTTGGTCATTCTTGACTTCGGCTTTGCCTCGCAGCTTTGCGTCAGAAGGTGCCGCAAGAGGATTTGCCACAGATGCGCTGGAAGGATGCCTACGAAGAGGACACACGCTCAAAATTGACGACATCATATGAGAATCATATGAACATCATATTATTATCATTATGTCTTGCAATATGTTGTGGAAGTTGCCGACAATTTTACGTACAAGGTGTTGAAGCAAATGGTTTCAGCTCTTTCGATGAACAAAATACAAATGAAGGTCAAACTAGTGCTGAAACGTCAATGACCCAATGACCAGGGGCTTCTGCATGCAATTCTATTGCTTGCGCAAGCTCTTGCGTGTACAAACCAGATGAGACAAGTCTTGTTGCATCCATGCTGTAAGTTTGATGATACTCAATGATACTCATAACTTCATTGACTTCATTGTTTTCTAGCGAAGGCACATGCTGAGAACCGTCGCAAACTGCCTGGTGACATGCGTCCTGAAGTGCCCGGACCTCAGCCGCTTCGCTTGCTGACAACTGACAACTTGCAGTCCATGGAGAACCGTCGCCAGGATTCAATCCACGTATACCATGGCTGGAGCCTTGAAGCTGAACAGCCACTATTTCTGACCAAACTTGCAGACAACAATCTTATGAACAGTTGGCAACTTGGGCTTGAACTTGTCACGAAAGCTAGTTAACTTAGTATATTTAGTATATTTCGCATTTATATTTACCATATTTAAATATGTTACATTATGTTACATTAAATCACAAGGCTTTTGGATCCTGAAGCACACCTCAGTTCGAAGGTGGTGAACTCAAAGCCAGAGCTCTTGGCTTGCGCAGCGCACTGGAATCCTTTTCGCTCACAGACCTTCGCTTGGGTGGATGCTGGCGTTGCAAGGCCAGATGGAAATCATGGCACATCATGGCACCTGTTTTTCTGTGATTCACCCGGAATTCACCCCTCTTCCTATGCATGGACAAGTTTGCCTATGGCTTTTTGACGGTCGACTTCATTCTTAGTGAAAGCCGTTGCATATCCTGAAAATTCCTGCAACATCACATAGTACTGCCTTTACTCCTCTACTGCCTCTGTTTGACACACGTGCCGACGGTGATGCGGCAATGCGTCAGGGAAGGGAAAATCGACAATGGTTTTCCAGGCGCTGACATGGTTTTCTTGCAGCTGTTTGTTTCTTTGAACCCTGAACCAAAGAGGGGCATACTGACATGAGGCAAAGCATGGCAAAGCCTCACGAGTGGTCACTTTGGTCAATTCCTCACCAGCAGTAACTTTGGTACTGGATGTCATATACAATTGGGTTCCTCTAATGGATGGTGCTAAGATGCTGCCCGTCCGATCAGTTCCGTTTGGGATAAGACACCTCCCCTGATGGGAATCCATCGTATTCCATCAGTGAACTACGATCGTATTCCAACCAGGCCCGTGGTTCTAACACCAACATACATCAACAATCCAAGTGCTGAACGTGCTGAACGAGCTGCGTCCTCCGCAGCTCTGAAGTTTGCAAGACTTCAAAAGGCAGGAAAAGCCACTGTAGAAATTGCGCAGCTTGCAGCCTTTGAAGTTGGTTCATCTTTGAATCTAATGTAAACAGTGATGCAACAGGAAAACTGTGCAGAGTACGGAACGGACTTATCTCAACAGCTGCACTTGGACTCTACATGACTTTACGATTTTTGTTCATGGGAAAGTGGACATGGCGAACATGGCGCGTGCGCATCTCAATTCTTGTGATACACTTGGCGTGGGCTGACACTGACAAGTCGCCCTCAGAAGCTTGGCCAAAACTGATCGATAAAAATCGATACAGATCGTCACACAGAGCGAAACAGTCATTCAATGTAATTCATCAGTGACTAGTAGGACCAGGTAGGAGCCAATGCAGTTGGTATTGCCCTGTACAGCCGTCTATGGCATGTTCAGACTACAATTCTCAGTGCGAACAAAGGACCTGGCAAAGGTCAACTGCTCTGGCAGCTCATTCTCGGGTGCTGACGTCAAAGAACTGCAGTGTCTGTTGGACGATGACCATCTGATGAAATCAGTCTTTTTAATATTTTGCAACAGTTTTGTTTTTATTGGTTTGTTTGTTTGAGCAGTGATGTGACGTGTGCCAAACAGCACCGACAGCACCCTTCTACGAGGATACAAATCACAATTTGGAGTTGGTCAGCCTTGTCGCCCATGGAGAGAGTGGCTTTGTTTGGCGTGGCAGGAGAGCGGTGCTGACACGTACCCTGAAACCCTGATAAATACTGATAAATGTGGCATGGGCGCCTTCAAGCCTTGAAGAAATCCGGGGCTATGACGGCTATGGGTTCAAGTGATGGTTCAACTGATGCTTCTGACATGTTCCCATAACTTCTCAGATGGCTTCGGAAGTTGACTTATGACAACATGATGCAGATTGTATGTCATCGTTTCTTTAGAGATTGTACTGTGGTGGGGAGGGGAAAGCACTCGCCGCTGTTTAAGATGGGATCACATGCCAGCATGCCTGTAGATGAAGACTTTCAAGCAATATCAAGCAACTACAAAGACAAATGTAAGGACTCCTGGAATCGTCTAACATGTTTGCTGCCCATCGCTCTTTGCACATCCGCCCATGGATTTTGGATGAATGCAGTTGATCGTTACGTGAAAATACGTGAAACTTATGATGAGACAGATGTGTCCTGAATCTGAGTATCGACTCTATCGCCCTGCATTGTTTTGAGCTCCGGGAGGAAGAAGAACGACGGCAACCACAGCGTTATCGTAAAATTCCGGTGTTGCAAAGACTTGTGCGAAGGCGACAATGTTTGTGACTCATCCAAGAAGCAGCGTCTTCCAACGGTTTCCATGTATTCTTCATATTAGTCCACTATGTTTTTGATGTTGTACTGCCCAGCTGCAGTCATATGAGCAAGTATGAGCATCTCTGACAGTCAGATCTGGAAGGCGGAGAGGCTTCACAGTTCACACCGCTAATGCAAAGTTTAGACCATGATGCACCAACCCTGAGACAAAGGTAGAGGACAGAAAGTGGTGAATGAGATGAAAGCTGAATGTGAAGTTGCTTGCCGTGAATTCCTGTTTTGCCGTTCCGATAGGGTTTGCAACGTCCTTCTTGGATTCTAGATGTCACATGATGTCACATGGTTTTTCGATGGTTTTCGCACAGGGTTGAGGCGAGAGCTGACAGCTGATGGTTGCTGGCGGCACCGAGGCAGGCTACGCGGCATTTCAACGCGCTCCCGACTTAGTGGCCGCTTGCGTGGAAGACTTGGAGGAGCTCCGAGCAGAACCGCGAAAAAAGCCGTTCATCGTCTTAAAAGACGTTGCTTGGCTCAAGACTATTTTGGATCAAATCTTGGATCATCTTGAATAAAATTGTGGATCATATTGGCTCTGAATGTTTTCTGATTTGAACATGTTAAAGTCTGTTGAATTCCAGCCCATTCTGCACAGTCTCTATTTCATGGTACTTGTGTCACTATGAGCTGCTCTACTATCAATATCTACTATCGATATATGGCACTAGAGTTCTGATTCAGAAGTTTCTACAAAAAAGGATGGGTCAATTGGAGCAGAAATGAGTGTGACATTGTGGCACATTGTGTGAGGTTGGGCACTACTTGAATGCGCAAGAAACTCTGGAAGAATTCCTCCGTCAGGATCAACTCAGCAATCACTTGCTTCTCTGTCACCTCTTGCGTGCAGTGGGCAACTTACAGACTCGCAGACAGGCAATGGCAGACAGGCAATGGCAGACATACTGGATGCATCTAGATCCAGAAATATCCAGAATCTAGATGCATCTAGATGGGTGAAAGCTATTGCAAGCTGCAAGTTCATTGTAAGTTCATACATTGAAACTGCGAATGTCCAGGTTTCGACTCGTTCGAAACTGCGATGCATCCGATGCATCCGATGCGCCCAGGTCCATGCCTTTTTGGATCCTGCAGATGGCTGGAGTTTGGTACACATGGATTTGACCACTGCGAATATCATGTGGGATCCGAGGTCTTTGACTTTGCAGCTTTACTTGATAAATGTTTTAATACTCTTTCTTTTACACTCTTTAAACGTTCAAGATACGTTCAAGACAACGCAAAGACCAGAAAGCAAGACTTGAATTGACAAGAAAATGCTGAAGACCTGAAGGGTGCACTGTTTGAAACCTGCATTCCAATCTTCATTTACTGATAGCCCACCACCGCCACTGTAAGAAAACAGGATAAAGAATTCACCCAGAACCGAACATGTAAACATGTCGTACTCGGAAGGTTTTGGAACCACCAGGGACCTGACTGAAGCTTCGAAACCGGAAAGCAATGGAAACCACGAACCGCTGAAGCTACAGCTAGTTACTCCCAGGTGCACATGGCCATTTGGGCAGAAAATTCAAGTGACATTCCAGAGACTAGGCAAAGGTAAAGACAGAAGCTCTTGGGAGGAAGGAATTTAACAGGTTGGCAGGTCGTCAATTTCCAAGCCACACCACAAGCGGCACTATGTTTGAGAAGGAAACATTCATGTCTTCGAATCCCACTGCGTTCATCCTCATGGTTTTTGTTTGGGCGTTGTCACTGCTGTGATTTGTCGCAAAGTTGAGTAGCAGTTTGCTTGACCCATCACAATTGCGTAGATCATATCCATATCCGTCCATATCTCTACGGATTCTCATGGGTTTTCATGAAACAAACAGATTCATACCATATATACCATATATACCATATATACCATATTCATCAGCTTCCAACGGCGGAAGGGCTTGCGTCCTTTAGATTTCACCTAGATATTTTCAGATTACAGACATGTGGCACTTTAGCATGTGCCGTTTTTCAGTGACCTTGGCGGATTGTTTTGGTGCGACCTAAAAAGCCACTTTTCAGCTCCTTTTTCTCTACACATCTCTGCCCAAAAAAGTCTTTTCATACTTTTTCATCCCCTTCCCTTTGGCCTCAAGTAATGTAGTTTATGTCCAGACCTCACACAGATTCGACCCCAAGGCCATTCTGGAAAGTCAAGCCTCCTCGCACAAACCTACCAAACCTATCAAGTGCCTTTATGCACCGCCAAGACAGCCCATTTGGATCCATTTGGATCCATTTGGATCCATTTGGCACACCTGAAAGCCGGTCCCCCACATTTTGCCTGCGCTAAAAAAGTGTGGTATTGAGATCTCAGTCTCGGAGTCTCGCAGAGTCTCGCAGAGTCTCGCAGAGTCTCGCAGAGTCTCGCAGGTGACTAGTCGGACTGGTAGGGTCTGCAGAACTTGGGAATTCCTGGCCGAGGCAGCTGATTGATTTCAGCCAAATGGACCTCTGCACGGCAGGTGGGACCTTGGCAGATGAATTTTGCATCACTCGGTGGACAGTGGCATGCAGCATTGCACGTAAAGACGTGATGAATTCCACAAACTTCATGGATGATACCAGGATGATACCAGGATGTCTTGTGGATTTTCGGAAGTTGTCGTGAATTTTCAAGTTTTGCGTCACTTGACAAGACATCATGAGTCATGACCCCAAAACCATGAAAAAAAACACACAAACTGTTGCAAAATATGGTGCTGTTGAAACAGAAACACCTGCTACTTGGCTATGTTGAGACAGAAACGATTTTTTCTGAAGAACAACTGGCTCTTTGTGGACAGTTTCTTTGCATTTCTGTGCAGTTGTCGCGGCAAGAACTGGAGTTCGTGGTCACTGCATCTCGGTCTGAAGTATTTCTCTCACCCTTCTTTTCCAAAAAAGTGCTGGGAATCTTTCAGATGACAACATGTTCATTTTCGACAAGAGAACATACACTCCAAAGCTCCAAAGTGTAGTCCATGAGACCGGTCACAAGGTCTTCCAAAGCATTACTTGAAAGACCTCAAGAAGGAGTTGGTGCATTTGGCATTGCTGGCTGACGTGTACGGAAGCTCCGCCCAGGAGGTTTGTTTCAAACGAATTCGGCAGATGAATTTTGAGAAATCCAGAGCCCAACGACATGCCACAGATGATTTTGTCGCCAAATCATTGGGACGGAAGCTTGGTGACAAGGCGCGCAAGGCGGCCACAGGCCCTTTACATCCCTTTACCATCTTTACCCATCCACCCTAATCAACCCTAATTCACTGCCGTTGAAACATGTTGAAACAAGCAGAAGCTACGCAGCTATGCTGGCTATGCTTTCTGTGCTTCTTTGTGCCCTTCTTTGTGTAAGTTATGTCTTTCTGTGTCTTGCATCTTGATCTCTTTCGAACTGCTTCTCTTTGAAATCTCTCTGGAAGGGGTCCAAATCCAGACTCGTTACACCAGATACAGAGAACAAGCGGGGCGTACTGGCTGACTCAAATCTTGAATGATTTGACTCCAATAGACTCATACAAAGCTTTGATATGGATATCAAACGTGCATCCAATGCATTTAAAATGCATGAACGTTGGGTCTGTTTGGGTAGCTCAGGACCTGTTCCTCCTTGATCTCTTCCTGGACATGGAAGTTTCTACAGTGGATGGGTCACTGGGCAGCTGTTGAACCCCGAACAGTAAACCTGGCCCATTCATATCTTGCACCTGCCTCAATCGCAGATGGCCTTCACACATGAAAGCATATTTGGCGGATCTCCGATACATATCTCACATATCTTGCATATCAAATATCATCTTGGCATCCCAGGTATATATATATATATATTCGGCATTTCTTCCTCCTATTCATGTCAAATATGCCTGACACGTAGCCATTTCACTTCCTCCTACATGTTTCTTTCGTATCTTCCATATGTATTATGTATATCTGTTCATGACAGTGTCAATCAAAATATTACAGCACGTCTTCATAATGTATGTAGCCTTACACCTGTCTTACACGTAGTTTGCCATGGCACACCTATATTGCATGTATATTGCATGTATTTTACTCGATCTCGTCTTTAACTCGATCTTGTCTCTACTTCGTGGAACTAAGTACTCATCTCTTTAAAATTGACTAAGATAATTATTGCGCATGTTCAACATCTTAAACGCGTTTGATCAGGTTTTTAGTATTTTACATATTTCTGACATATGACCTGCATGTTTGATGGATCGAGTGATAGGTGTTCAGTGCACCATACATCAGATAGACATTGTAGAAATCCGAGGAATTCTCATTCACGAGCCAGACATGCCTACACCGCAGCCCAGATCAGAAGACAAATGAAAGAAATGACGCACATGTTGTAGAGATTTTTTCTATTGCATGCACGTGCTCGTCGCAAAGTCGGCCCACATGGAGGGCAGAGAGGTGTTCGATCTAGGTAATCGCATTTCAAGTTAGCGCTGCATTGCACTACAGCTTTGAACTAGGCGGGTTGCCCTTTTGGCGTTAGAATATGTTAGAATCAAATGGTTTCCTATGGTTTCCTATGGTTTCCTCTTTCAGGTTCCAACTGCTCAACAGGAAACCTCCAATATGGCGATAGGCTGACGGCTCTTGTGATTCCGCATGGCGAGGTTGCTGAACAGAGCCAACCCAATTTTTTTTGAAACCTATGCTGAATGCACGTCCTCATATTTGGACATGTGTTCGGAGTTTTTGGAGCCCAGAAGCTAGGATTCCAAGCCCGTTTTGGACGAACGTGGTGCTAGTTTGGTCGAGTACTTTATTTAGATTCCGAACCATGACCAGGCCCAGGGAACAAACATCCAATCGGACCAACGTATTGTCGCCATTGTCGCAACTAACAGCTTCAAAATCAGATCGCCATTTGTGGCGCAATGAATCGATTTCAGAGCCGAAAACAGGACCAACGGACACATCACAAAGGCTGAATTCGACATGCCCTGGTGGAAATTTGTGGTGGAATTCTGCGGAACACTGCGATTTCACACTGCGATTCTGTCCGCATAGTATTTGGTATAGAAAATGTATAGTATCTATCCAAGAAGGGGCCCGTTGCGTATAGTATCCAAGCCACATGGTCGTCTCTTGGCGCCTGAAAGTGATATAGATGATATAGGTTTTAGGATGATTCAGAACCGGTAGATCAATGATCTGAGATGGCCGCCAAAAAAATTGAACATTGGCAAGGCCCAAGATTTGTATGGGCTACACGAATCTATTTTGGGAGAGCTAAGGCATCTTAAAAAAAGAGCAGTACACATTGGAGACTGGTTCAAAATCAAACAATAAATACGCGGAAGAAGAGAAGACAACAAGGTTTGCAGAGATTGGATATTAAAGTACAAAAAATGAATATAATATATATATATAATACATATGATCTTCACAGGTTCTTCCTCCTATACACGAGGGTTCGAAACGAAGGGTCTCAATGAAGCCAGATTCAAAACACAAAAGGGCATAAAGTCAAAATGTCTGCAAAACAAACAACGTAACAACTTCAACTTCCTGTCTCAATATGTTCAATCTGTCCACTTCACATCACTTCACCTTTCTGCATCTTTCTGCCATTTTCCGCCAACTATTCGTTTCTTTTTCTGAAGGCGATTTGGACCGTCGCATTGTGGAACTCACCGCCTCAAAGGGATTGATCCCTGTGGCAGAAGTCTTCCAGGACTGGAACTGCGATGGCCTTGACATGTGACTGTGACAGATCTGACAGATGTGACAGCAATGGCGCAGTAAATGTGTTTAAACTAAGTTAGATTTCTTGGACCCCGCATCGTATCGTCCTGTGCATGCTACTTGCATTGGATCATTCCCTTAATCTTGCTTTTCGGGTTGTGCACTTCGTTTCCTGTTTTCCTGTGGCTTTCTTCAGCATCATTTGTTTGCTTTTGGTCAGGCCGAGCAGTATGAAACAGCTCCCTGGAGCTTGCTAGAAATGTCAAAGATCTACAAGTTGGTGCCGTGATCGCACTGGAAGCTCTGTGACATCGACAACATCGACAACATCTACATCCGACATCTGCGTTGGCAACTTCCGTGACATGAACTCACGATAACTCACGTTGAGCTGACAGCACGAAGTCAGCACGAAGTCAGCACGAAGTCAGCACTGAGCGCCAACTTGATATGAACCTCCGCGTCCACGGCTCGGTCCACTGTCATTTTCGTAGCACATGTGCTTCCTGTGCAAAAGAGCCGTGCGTCGCATGCGTTGACTTCGGTTCGTTTCAGCTGAGGGAAAAGCAGTCTCACTTGATCTTCAGATGTCGTACTAACTGGCGCTTGATCAAGGGTTGAATCTAGCTATAATTGCAAGTAATGTCTTGCATTCTTCGAGTTTCGAACATATGCGGAGCTTGATGCATTCCATTCCAGGTGGACAGCGACCCATTGTGCTGCCCGAATGCAATGCTTGGAGCCTTTGTGTACCTTGGACTCGATGTCTCAAAGCGGCTGGAATCCGCTGGAACACATGGAAAAAACCAAGAGAGTCATATCGGGCCTTGCTCTCGAAGTGTGCATGTTCATATGATTCATATATGTTCATGCTTCTGTTACATATTTTTTGCGGCCGAGGCAAGGCACAGAGAATTTGTTCACCGTGAGTTTCAGAACAGAGTTTCACGCTATTTGGCATACAACTTGAGGTTTTTGTTCTGTATCATGTCACTTCTTTATCACTTCGCGTTTTTTGAATGGCCTTGACAGGGAAAGGGGCGGACGCGTTCTCAAATTGTTTGGTTGTTGTGAAGGTCGGGAGGCGCATGTGGCTGATCTTTGACTTTCGCGAGAAATTGAAGCGACTGCAACATGGGACAACCTATGATTCGTCTGTTCTACTAGGAGACCACCGCTGTGGCTGAAGTTACTTTTCGAACTTTGACTTTCCTGCTTTCCTGGTCTTGCCACAATTTGGATATTCAACATGTTCCGTTTGAAGTTCATTGCATGATCTGACTTTCATGCCATCTGCCTTTAGCAAAATCCTTCACGACTTCAGCGCTCAGAGGAGGCCGTGAAGGAGTTCTGCTCTACGCTCTGTGGTTCCAATGGGCCATCGAGCGCTATTTGGCAGAGAAGGTCATGGACGATGAGCAAAGTATCATCGACTCTTAGCAAAAAATATATTGCTTAACATAATCACGTACACAATGTATAATAATGTAACATATAGGCAGATAGAGACAAAAGTCGAAATTAAGTGACAGAAAGGGATCCAGACAGATTAGAAACTATGATGGCAGACATTGTACTGTAGGTCCTCTTGAGATCCTTCAAAGGTGTGATTGCAGTTTCCTTGCAGCCACAGGATCTTCCTTCAGTTGCAATCTTGAATTCCAACTGAACAACCCACAAGGTTTCGCACCCTTTTCACTGGCTCAAACTTGTTCGAACGGAAATCTGCGTGTTTGCGTCAGCTGGATCAGAGCTTGTTCAAATCACAGGGAAGTGGCAGCATAGATATCATAGGCAGCTGGGCTAACTGAGGGACTTCTGCATAGCATCAGTTTCTGAAAAGAAACCCCCATCAGTTTCTATCGTTTTCCATGACCTGGGCAGATGTTTCTGTTTTCCTCATGATTTCGAATGCAACATCTGGCCCTTCCAGAAACTGTAGCTTGGACCTAGCTTGGATATGTTTGGATTCAGATGGTGTGCTTGAGGCGGAGATTTGGTGGACGGGCCTATTTCGGATTCAAGGCGCCGGAGACACGACACCTCCTGTTTTAAGCAGCTTCAAAATGCTTCAAATGGTGGGAATGGATAGGCCGGATAGATCCGGATAGTCACATGAGAAATATTGGGAAATTGATGCACGCAACGCTGGTGAAGCACCTTGAGCTTTTTGTGGCGACGCGGCATTGCTCAAGCAACAGGCAACAGTGTGACTATACTGCAGTTTTAACCTAGAAAATGTTGAAAAATGGACGACTAGTCAGCACACTTCATACATCACTTTAAGCGTGTTGCATTTATAAAGACTGGCTTTCGGCAGCATCCCTTTGATACAGCGAGGCCGTGTCTCAGTATTCACAGGAGGGCTGGTCGGTTCTGGTTTTTCATGGTTTTTCCGTTTTGTCTCGACTTGGAAGAGCCACCTTTGCTGCAGTGAATCGGTTCAGGTTTCTACGGAATGGGTTGGGCTGAGGAAGCTCAGCTGCAGATCTAGCTCGTCAAGTGCTGCGCTGCACAACTTGACACACAGTTGCCAGCACTTTAAGCTTTGCAAATGCCAAATGAGCAATGAGCATTTTCGACAACACTGTTGATTTTTTTCAAATCTCCAAATGTTAGGTCTTGGCACGAATGCTGATGGCAGATGCGCCTGTGGGCACTGGAGGTTCGTTGGAATCTCTAGAGTGACTTTGCAAAACCTTGGGCTATGGTGAATCAGTGATGGAAGAGTGATAAACAGCGGTGACAAATGGTTTCAATATGTTTCAATAGCGGGGACAGTTTTGCCGTGGCTGTCCATGGTTTTCCCATGTGCGCTCGTAAAGACAGAAACGCTTGCGGACACCTTTTTTTCTTTCTAGATGTAGGACAAAGGCCGACTAAGGTTGAGGACGTGTGGCTTAGACTGTAAAACACCTGATGGCGAAATCAATGCTGATGAAGTGTAGGCCGAGTCAAAACGATAATTTGTCTAGATTTCTCTGGTAGACGCCACGACAGCAACCTCACGCAGTGACGCCGAGAATAGATGAGAATAGATGAGAATAGTCGGTGCCGCCTGGGATGGGGTCGGGCTTCAAGCCAGAAGGCACTGACATCTTGGAAGGGTGCAACACATTGCAACACGAGACGAAGAGGCACGCTTAGAGCGCAATACTCAAGGTAGGCATGCCATTTAGTTCTGGTTCTCCAGGCATCTATTGTAGTTGCCTTTAGAAGGCAAAGACAAAAGGGGCTCAAGGGATCAAAAGAGATCCAAAGGCATCAAAGGGATCAAAGATGATCAAAGCAATTGAAATCTCAGCGGAAGTTCGCAGAAGGTTGAAATAGAGTGCATCTTGTACATCCAACTGTTCAGTCTGAGTGCGAACTGGCCAACTCACCCAACCTGCACTTCGAAAGATTTCGAAAGCCTAGGCACGCTGCTCGTTTGGGGCGGTGGTTTGGTGACACTCCGACACTTGGCGCCACCGGATGAACATGGATCAAACATGGATCAAATGAAACATCTAAGATGCCGTAATGCGGTACAAGCACGAAATTATAATGCACTTCTCTCCCGAGACAAAATGTAAGCTCTCGTCCAGAAGATTGGAAGCTGTGCTAGCCGCTAGGTAGGTTAGATAAATCCACCGAATGTGTCTGTGTCTGCTTTCATGCGGTTTGGCTTCAAGAAGGCATGCAGGAAGTTTTAGCCATTTTAGCCATCATTTATGGCCGCGCGCGGATCCTATCGCAACCTCGTATGCTTGGTAGGTGTCTTGATCATCTCCAGAACTTTGCAGCATGCCCATGGCACGTCATATCCGCAGTGCCTTCCAGATGCAGTCCCCGAAAGTGAAAGAAAAAGCCTGGTCGGCGAGCAGGGCTTGTACCCCATCGGCATTTGGGTCAATGGTTGGCCTGCTGGATATGTGACTGCAGCAGTGGTGCGCATTCTTCTGGCAGAAAAGATTGGTTTCAACACGGTGGAAAGAGGCCCTGGACCAAGCACTGTGGATTCTGGTTTCAGATATTATGTCAGCATTTACTTTTCTGCTTGTTTTACTTGCGTCTTCCGGCCTCTTGAGTGCAGCCTTCTGTGGTCATTTTATCTCACAGGTTTTTGGATGTTTTGTGTAGTGTCAGCACCCCATCCCAGGACGGATTCTATGCCCTCACAGGCTGTGCGACTCCGACCAACGTTCAGGATCCAAAAAGTTTGAAAGTTCTTTCGGTAAGAGAATTGGGTGCACAAGCCACTAGAGCCCTACTTGTCATGCAGACTCCAGTGGTCAGATACCATACCAAACTTGGTAGCAAGCTGTGTGAAACAACAGGACCGTGGATGTTCCGCATCTATGACGACACAGAACCACATCAGCGTCGAGGGCTGGACCGAGGCATATGCTTCAACGTGGGCAGCCATAGAGCGTGATTATCCGCAAAATGCACCACAGAACCTGGGCAACATGGGTTTCTAGGTTGAAACATGTGGGAACTTTAAGTTTTGCTCAGTTCACTGATGGCTTGCAGGTAAGGTTGTTTCTTGGGTGAGGTTATTTTACGCTGTTTCTTGTGAAGTGTGTTTTTGATGGAATTGAGAACGTTGCGCACACGTCGTTGCCTTGCTCTTAATTCCAAAGAGACTTCGTGCACAAACTTGGACTTCCATCCGTAGCGTGAGTTCGCACCCCCGGAAAGGTGCACATACTGTGAGTGTGTACCTTGACATACAGTATTTAAACAATCTCAAGCATGACCATACAAGGGGATGTTGATTGATGCTGTTTGATCTTGTTTGTGCTTTTGCTATTTGGGTGTTGTTTTTCAACAGGTCAAGTGCTTCTAACATGTTTTTCATGTTTGGAAATAGCGCGATTCGAGTTTGGTGTTTTGTCCCTCAATTGAAGCTGAGGCTACTTGGGCAAGACTTCCATGTACTTGCCATCCAACATTCAACAAGCTGCGTACAACGAAGAAGGTTTCTTGCGCAGAGCTGTTGATGTTGATGTAGCATAGACGATTGCTCCATGGAGACCCATTTTGGGGCTTCAACGCGTTAGACAGTGCTTGAACAGTCATGCAGTATCATACAGTCATGCACCATCACACTTTTGTTCTCCGTGCTCCGCTCTGCTCCGCTCTTAGGTCTGATCTTGGAGTTCTACCGAGGCTTCAATGTCAGTTGGACATCTGCAGCCAAGTATTTTGATCCACCGAGCTCGGTGGACAAATCTTTGTTGAAGCCTTGTCAGGAAACGCGGCTTATGGTCAGCCAGGCAGGAATTTAAACCATGACAGGTCGATGCGTAAGACTACTGAAACATGTTGTAGCTGTTCTCAAATAGGAATACATAAACATGCCCATTTATTCCCATATTAGGAATGCCAGCCGGACAAGCTGGCTAGTTGTTTTTTGAACGTAGTGAGAGATTAGGGGTCTGGGGGCAGGGGTTGCCGTACGGGCCCGTTTTTCCAGTCTCAGTTGGTTGGTTGGTTGGTTCGAAGTCCAAAGGACAAATTGGGGGGCTCCAACATGCAGCAACAGCATCCAATCATGGAATAGCAGGGACCCCAACATGGGTCTGCAGGACCCTTACCTCAGTAAAAGGCCCAAACAGCTTCAGATTCATTCCTTCCAGAATAACCGCGCTCGCCGGACTAGTTCCTGTGCAAACAAAGCCATCGGCATGTAGCCAGGATGGCTTGGATGAATGCCAAATATGGTTGAATCAAGCTCCTGCGGGAAATAAACGAGACAGGGCTTTCGGACATCTACCAAGCCAGCGCAAGCGTTCACAATGTGAAATTTCACATTAGAATACCCTCTTCTGACATAAGATGCATTCCTGGACCCTGGCTTTGGACTTCATGCCGTTTACGTGCCCAAATACAACATAATCCCGTCGGACTTGAATGACAGCTCTTCGGCTGCGCGGGACATTCCACGGCAAATTGAGCCCCAGACTGTGTTTCAAATGGGTTTTCATTAAAGTTTGTTGCGCGCACTGCTTGTAGGCTCCAGTCTCAGCAGCCCTTTTGCCCACCCAACTGGGCCAGTCACGGATATCTTTGCTGGCAAGAAATTGACGAGAGATGGATGCCCATGAGGGAAAAACAGAAACATGATTTGAACGGGAAAGACGGCCAGCAATGGTACCTTCTAAAGTCCGAAGTTTTCGCCGTACTGAAGCAATATCAATAGCAATACGGTCGGAAGCATCAAAAGTCCCACCCAGATCTGCTTGACAACTAGCAGCGTTCTTCCAAGGCTTTGCGCCAAGAAGCTGCCTTGCCCAGTTCTCGAATGTAGCAGTCAAAAAACTTTGGACTTCTAAAAAAAGCCCCCACAACCAACGCCCAAATCTCAGCGTTGCTTCCACTGACAACTCAAAGAGGACTGCGACAACAGCACGTGGAACCCTTTAGGAATCCATAAGAGAACGCAACAAATTCACCATAGAAGAGCAAGCAGCCACAGTAACCATAGCGTGGTGCATCCATTCCCCAGAAACAGACCACCTAAGCCCCAACCACTTGTGAGAGGAAACTTGCATCAAAGGAGCAGGGAGGATTGGAGGACGGCACGGAAAAACACAGGTTGCGCCAAAAATGTCGGCCCCTCTGTGCTTCCAGAGAGACCTTGCACGACTGTCTTATGTGACCCCAGGTGCGAAGAAGCCTTGACGTCATGCGCCCAGTCGGCCACAATAGATAAGACCCGCACAGCCTCACCTCGACTGGAAGCGAGAAACACTGGATCACCAGCGTGAAAAAAACAGGAATTCTATGAGGATCACACAGATCCAAAGCTCGCGCACAAGTTGCTTCCAAAGATGGCGACTGCCGCAAACAAGATGCAGGTGGAAGCGTCTCTTGGTCTGCTACCCTCCCTGCCAAAATGCTGCCTCAGCTTGGTTGGGTACCCCTTGGCCGATCCATTTGTGGGAAGCCGAAGCTGCAGGCATCCAGCCCGACGTGGCTACTCCACAGTTGGCCTGCCGAAGCCTGCTGATCAATGTGTTTGGGAGCAAGTTGAAACAAGCTGGGCCAAACTAATTTGCTGCCTTCAGGAATGCGGGACCTATGAACCACAGAATCACCACTCAGTGTGATCCGCCGCTAATCTTCTTTCAAAATTGAAGCGAGCAAAGCCCAAGTACCAGCAGAAACACCAGCCTCGGCTAAAATCAAGGCCCTCCAGGCCCTCGGAAAAGCATGAACAAAATCAGCAAAAAAAATAAAAGCACGTTTCCAGAATCGGTATTCATCTTGCAAAGTATGCAGGGTAAGTTGGTGAAGCATGACATCGAACCTGTACCCGGTCTGAACAGAGTCAACACATTTGAACAAAGAACTTCCTGTTCAGTGCAAAAGCAGTTCCTGTTTTAACAGACCATGCAGGTCAGCATCGGCGATGACCGATAAGAAGAGGCGTGGGCAAGCGCACCCTTCTTGAAAACAGTGGTTAAGAAACGAAATCTCCATAAAAACGGACAGTAGCATAAGGAAGAGGGCCCACATAGGTTTTGCAGATTCGAAGCCACAGACCGCCAAGAAGAGTTAGCACATTTCAACAGAAGCTTGTGGAGCAAAAAGGGTGTACAAGCTCTTGAAGTGTTGGTTCCTTCTGCAGCTCTGTGCCATTCGGCGACATCAGTCCGGCCATCAAAAACACCTTGGCCAATGTGAGCCCTCGCACTTTGGACCTGTTTGGTAGCTGCAGTTTCAATACTATCATGGAAAGATTGGGTGAAAGAAATTGGCCAACTTCCTTGTACCGTAAGATGATGAACCAGGCTTGGTGACTGTCCGCCCTTGAAAGAAGGGCACTGTCACACTGTAGCCTGCCAGGAGGATCATGAGTAAGAGGTCTGAGGTAGTTGAGACAAGTCTTGACGCAGGACTGGGGTCAGCCATGGTCTCTTTGGTTCCTGAGCAACATGGCCTCAAAGTCATCTTCGTCACTGAAAACTAGGTTTTGTTGGGACTGCCTCTTCCGTTTCCGGCCCTCAAGGTCAGCAAAGGGCACCCAGCCATCTCGCACACAGGATTCCACAACACAAAGTAACAACGTGAGCACTTCCACCGCCCACGCTACCCAAACAGGCAGACAGGCCTTACGGAAAACGCTAGGTTGAACCATCTCCTGGAAAGCGCGGACTAACTCGTCAAGGCCCAGCAAAACAGAAGAGCATCTATTGAACCCATGCTCCCACAGACTTGGCTCGTGCCAATGATGGGGCATTTGGATCGCACTTGGCTCATCCAATCTCACACTCACATCTTCAAAAGTGGCCTCCAAAAGAAAATGGTCACTACCTGCAAATTCAAAACAATAATCCCAGTCACAACCTGCCGCTTTACAATGCAAAGAATTGCGAATAACCACAGAGCCGGAAAGATCAGGAGATCCATGAAAAAGATCACGAGTTCTACTTACACCAGGCCCGCGGTTACAGTGGTGAGTACCAGGAGGTACCAAAGATACAATGTTCCGCCTGCGTGGAAGAAAAAGGGGGCATGGCACGCCACCTGGTGGGTTCCACAAAAGCACAAACCACTTCTTAATCATGGATTTCCACCGTCTGTCACGAGAAGGCTTGGGGTCCGCTCACTTTCCCAATGCCGAAGGCTGCAGATTAGCATCACCCATCCAAAACAGAATTGGAATTTGTCCACTTGCCTGTGAGAAAATGGTTGGGGCACCCCTGTCAATACCATCCACTTCTTCATGCCAACGCGCTTCGTCATTGGCTGGCAAATGCCAGCCAAAAGAAGCAGCGGCCTGAACAAGGCTGAACTTTCAGCCAGAGCCTCCTGTTACTACCAATCCCGTCAACCTTAGAGAAGCAACTCGAAAAGTCATTCTGGAATGCAACTGCAACACTGTTGTAAGCAGCCTTGCCCACAGAAATAAGTCTGTATCCGCAGTCACTGGGCAGACGAAATCAATAGTTAACCTGACCCCTGCCAAACCAATAGCATGCAAGCCTGTGTTGGCAAACGCAGCTTGAATGGAAGTAGGATGGCGGAGCAAAACCTGCATCTTAACAGTGACCCCATGAGCATCCAAGCATCCAGTGGCGGAAGGAGAGCCAAACCCAAGTTTGAGGCAAAGAGGCGCAGAAGCTTCATCAGAGGTGGGAGAAGAAAGGAAGTCAGCTTGAGCAGTGATAAACCTCACAGAATCGCAAAGGGCACCTTTCAAGGTGTGAAATGCACGTGGCCCATTGTTGTCCAGATGTCTCACACGAGGGAAAGGGTCTCGCAGTTGCAAGGCATGTTTCATGAGGATATCCCAGCTAGCTTTAACCAGACCAGCAAAAGCAATGTTTACAGGGCAGCAACCACATTGCTGACGGGTGAGGTGAAGAAAAGAAAGAAACTCGTCACGAAAAGATGACATGCAGCAAGGACTTGAGCCAGCACAGACACAAAACCTGCCGGTAGACAAAACCAGCAAGAGAAACCGGCAGGGAAACGAGATGAAACACAGAGATGAGGAGAAAAAAAGAAACAAAGAAGAGACGCGGAAGAGACAGGAAAAGGAAAAAAAGAGAGAAAAAAAGAGAAGAAAGAAAGGAAAAGAAAAAAGGAAAAAAATACAACGAAAACAACACAAAGAGAAAAAAGAGAAAGGGTGAGAGAGAGAGAGAGACAGAGAGAGAGAGAGAGAAAGAAAGAAAGAGAGAAGAAAAACAAGGAAAACAACACAGCAAGGACACCCACAAAAGGCAAGATCCGCAAAGAAACCAGAAAAGGAGCATTTTTAAAACCCTGCGCGACGGAAACAAGATAGTGACAACTGAATTTGCACGACACAGCCTACAACCATCCAAACCGAAAGTCATCCATCCAATTAGAAATTGCAAAAACCTGGGCAACTTGGACGTCAACGTCGCACGGATGGCATCCACAGTAGGAAGCTCAGCACCTACTTTAGCAAAAGCAGTGCAAGAAACAGAAATACGATCCATCAACTTGACCTATTAGTCCTCAAGTACAAAGACACGCTGCCGCCAAATTTTGGCTTCACCAGAGTACCAGTCACTTTACCCCTGGTCATATGAGCCTTTGTGACGTGAGGCGTGCTATACAGATTAACAGAGAGCAACAATGCAGCTGCATCAGGGACCTGTGAAATTTTGGTGCCTGGCTTCACAACTCTATGAAAATTCATCCGCCGCAATTGATGCTTTGGATCGCAAATACAACGTATCAACTGAAGGCAGAAGACTCTCTTTGTCACCAGGATCATCGCTGCGGATCTCTTCAGAGTGGCTCTCCTTCCTCCCATTGCACCTGCGCACTTCGCAGGGTATTCTCCTGTTTCTCAATTTCATCTGCTCAGATGGAAGCCTAGAAAGGGACCGGGATGATATCACAGGCTGCAGCATGAAAGAAAAGACCTTGCCATTTAGTCGAAGAGGTAACATGTTGGCAAACGCGCTCCAGTGAGCATAGCAAAGGAAAAACAATACAGGAGGAATGGAAAAGAAAGGGCGCGAAAAAATCAAGTAAACGCTTCCATCCCAAGAAACAGCTGCAGAAGTTCCATCTGATGCATGGATCACATCCACATCGTGTAGCTGATGCACAACTTTCTCACTGTCGTCTCCTTTGCCCGCAACACTTGTGACAACCTACTACCCGACAACAGGTTCGACAACAAAAACAAAACAAAAGCATGTGTCTGGAACATGTTGGCTTACGCTGCTCAAGTAGCCAAGCCAGAATTTTAAGACAATGAGCTCCTTCCTGCTGAAGGAGGAAAGGATGAGGAAGAAGAAGAAGGAAGAAGAAGAAGAAGAAGAAAAAGAAGCAGAAGAGGAAGGGACGTGGCCAGAAACACACGCACCCGGGCACAGGGACACCACCCGAGGAGTCTGTGGAGCGTATTGTAGGGCAATGCACCAGGTCGGGGGTTGAATAGGTAGACAAATACTTGGGCTAAAAAAGTAGACAAATAGATCAATAGATAAACAGATAACAGATGCATGGAGAGTAGACCGAGAGTGGTGTTGGGGATAAATTGGTGGACAAATATTGGGGCTAAAAAAGTAGACAAATAGATCAATAGACAGGCAGATAGATACACAGATAGATAGATGTGTAAGTAAGTAGATGAACAGGTAGATCGGTAGATAGATGGAGGGATAGATCGCTAGAAATGAGACACAGAGAGGTGGAGAGAGTGAGAGATAGACAGCTCGATGGATGGATGGGCAGATAGATTTTTGGATAGATAGACGGGAAGAGCTCAATAGATAGCTAGACAGATAAATGGATGGATAGATAGATGGAGAGTAGATAGATTGCTAGATAGCTAGATAGATAGCTAGGTAGATAGAGAGGGAGATAGAGAGATAGAGAGATAGAGAGATAGAGAGATAGATGGATGGATAGATAGATAGATAGATGGATAGATAGATAGATGGATAGATGGATAGATAGATAGATAGACAGATAGATAGATAAACAGATAGATAAAGAGATAGAGCAACAGATAAATAAATAGATAGATAAACAGATAGATATATGCGAGCGATGTTGAGCTTATGCTAAGCCAAGAGCGGCGTGTTCCTTTTTAGCCGCTTTCCCGGCCCAAAAGGAACACGCCGTGTTTGGATCATGTCGGGACATCGTTGAGCATTTATGGAGCCTATGTTGGGCCTATGTTGATCCATGTTAGGCTCTTGGAGGCTTTGTTGGGGCCATGTTGATGTTAAGCCAAGAACGGCATGTTCCTTCTAAGAGCTCCAATTTTGAAGGCATTATGTGCTGGAAATTGGCTGCGGTATAGGGTATCGATTCCCCCTCGGTCTGGGTTTTCGTGGGTGAGCTATGTAGCCAGTCAGAGACATTGATAGAGCGAGATATTTTCCTTAAGAGACTAGAGCGACGTAGCTGACCAACAGAGTTTTAGGAATGGCGACCGCTGGAGTATGCGCAGTCGTGCTTCTTGCGGGTTTGCTGCAACTGAAGAACTCCAATTTTGCGGTGTGCTGCGCAGGAAGTTTAATGCTCTCAGTCGTGGTGTTTCCGGGAAGAACTCCAGTTTTGAAGGTGTAATGCGCAGGAAGTTTGCTGCAATAAGGTATCGGTTCCCCCTCAGTCCGGTTTCTAGCCAGTGAAACAAATAGATGGAGAAACATATATTGCTCGAGAGACGGAAGATACGAAAACCACAAACAGAATTTCAGAACGTTTGCCTCAAAACTTTCTGTGCAGTTAGGACTACGCTACAACTGGAGGAATTCAATGCTGAAGGCCTTACACGCACGCAATTTGTTGTGCTCAGGGGTTTTCATTATGAGAGCTGGTCATCGCTGCCCCTTCTCAGGTCTATGTATATGAAGCACAGGATGATAACGCGTATTATTTCCAAGTACTGTCTGTTTTTATTTTGTTTTGGTGTGTTTCTTTCATTTGGATCCAAAGCTAAACCGAAGGGAAAGGCGGGAACAGCGGTCACTTAACGAAACGCTGTACAGTGGAGGCCATGACGCATTACGTGGAGTTCACAGCGGACTGGGATGGCGTAGAGACGGTGACTGCGGAGACAGGCACGACGATCAAAGGCAGATGCTGGGATGGTTACTTCTGGTACCCACCGGCATGCCGAGATCCTTGGAGTCCACATTGGTCACAATCATCCACAACATATCCGACATGTCAGCATACAGCCTGCAGATATCATACATGTTGATAGTTGAGATTAATTGATGATGCACGTATACATTCAGAATTTTTGCGGGATGTTCATGCTGGGGATCTGTAGGTTGGGTTTCAAAAGATTCCGAGGATGATGCATCAAAGTGCGTGATCTTCTTCACCGGAGGTTGGAACATGGAAGAAACGATGCAGAAGGCAGCGGGTTGGAACATGCCTTTGTCTCCGGTTGTTGCAATCGATTGGGACCGCTTCACCAAGCTGCCGCTGCAACATCGCAGTACTTTCTACTGGTGGGTATCTTGCCGTTTATTTTGCCACATCTGCCACACACACACACATGTCAATGTGAAAGACAAACCGAAGGTAGATCTGAGCTGATCGGAGCTTTGTCAAGTTGATTTTGTTTAGACTTCTATGGTTGATTCTAGATGTCTAGATGTAACCCTACATTCCTGCCCAATGATCTGAATGTGATGTGTCCAAAAAGGTTCCTACCGAGGTGCCTGATCCAACCTTCCTTTCCTTGAATCCCATGGAGATTACCTTCCCTCCGTTTGATCGAACAGCATTTGCGCGTGGAGATCAACGAAATTCCCTGTCAGCTTTATCTATAGATAAGTATGTCAGCAAGGACAGGTTGGGGCATGCCGTAGAATACTCAGTAGAATCTCACGGTAGAGAAATGAGGGAATCTAGGCTTCATCACCTTCCCTAACGCCGCGCTGTGAACAAACGCACGGACATGAAAGGGAATGGTCGGAAAGAGCGCAGTTCAGAGTGCCTCCTACCTACTTTGGTTGCAACATGTTCTAGTAAAGAGGTTCTGGAAGCCTAACTGGCTCCTTTCAGTCGCATCACGCTGCAAGGACCTGCAAGCCTTGGCTCCTTCTGCAGAACAACTGGTTCGAAATTTCCTCATTGACATGGAAGCTGTCAATGAGATGCTGCGAGATCAGCTTCAAACAGGCACCGGGATCGCAAAGGGGGCAACTGGGGCAACTTTTGCACAAGGGGTTTTGTTGTTTATTTATTGTTGCCTTCAAAATCTTTTGTTGAGAAAAGCGCTCAAGACACCCAAAACACCCCCAACCAATCTACCCCTGGAGGGGGCTCGCATTCTGATGTAGCTTGTCGATGGGTTCAAAGACATGCGGATATTTGGCAAACTTGGTTGCCTGACCCCACCAAGTGCTTTGCCGGCTTTGGCCTGTATCATCTAGCAACCAAGAGCTTCATGCAAGATCGGAGCAATACGAGTGGGTTGACCTGCCAAGCATGTCCGTCAGGCAGGGTGGAGGTTGTAGCCTTGACGTGCTTGTCAGCGTTGTTTAGTGCTTGCTCGCATGTGCTCTCAATGCATCCTGCCAGGTAGGTTCTCTTCTAAATTGATTGACGAGGATTTGACTTTTGTTTGTCGTCCTTGTCCATCGGGCAGCAAGCAAGCTTCGGGTGCTTCGTTGCAGTGTGACCCTTGCAATGCGGGGGAGTACCAGGATGTGAACGGCAGCACGTCCTGCAAGCGCTGTCGGCTTGGTCACTACCAAGATCAAGAAGGTGCTTTAACAAGATAAGTGCAGCAAAAAGTGACCTTTATCATTCTCAACATGCAAACATGTTCCAAAAGTATCCAAAAGTGGTAACTCTTCATTCAGGTTTCAAACATGCACTAAGTTCCCCATACGTTCCACACCATCACAGCTTTTGTGTTTTAAGTCAAGGTCTTGGGCGCGTCTCACCGAGGTTTCACCGGATGCATAAAGTGCCCCCTGGGCACTTCAACCTACAGTGTCGGTGCGGCATCGCTTCGTGATTGCGTATGCACAGAAGGCACCATAGACACGGAGACGTCGGCCAACATTTCTGGTGACAGTTCAGGCCAAGGTCAGGCTCACTGCGTGCCATGCAGTGAAGGTTTACATTGCCCCCTTGGATCAAACCTTACATCATTGAAGACAGGAGAGTCGATTGTGGGCGAAGAATTCGTTCCAAAGCTTCTGAAAGGATATTTCAGCACGGAAGAAAAGCCCATTGAAGTTTTCAAATGCCAGAGCTCAGAGCATTGCCTTGGCGGCATGCCTGGACAGTGTGCCGGTGAACGTGAAGTGACTTCGATTCCCTGTGCAGATTGTCCTCGGGGGACATCGTGGAGTGGTGATGAGTGTGTTGTTTGCTCTGGTGGTGTCGGTGTCATGTGGTGCCTTTGGCCGATGCCACGTAAGTTTTCGAATTCCCTTTTTTCTGATGGCAGAATGGATTGCGAAATTGATTTTCTGATACATAGGCGATTGCTGTCATAAACCTTCAGACCGTCGAGCCACTCAGGTCTTTTGCTTGCTGCTTGTTCTTTCTTGGTCTGACCATTGCCTTCTATGTGATGAGCCCAAAGATAGCCGCCACAGCAACACCAGTGGAAGCGATGGGGATGATTGTTGGCATCACTGGATGCTTATGTCAATCCATTGCAATTGTAGGGTTGACCACGGTCACGTGGCCAGAGGCGTTCAAAGCTATTGCTGGTCCGTCTCAGGTGCTCTTGCTTGACCTCGAGGGTTTTGCCATCACATGCTTCATCAGTGTACCTACATCACTGCGCTACATTGGGACCACTTTGCTTTTCCCTGCCGGGGTTCTTTGGTTACTCCTTTGCTTCCTCATGACTTCATGGTTGCCATGGCTTCGCAAGTTATGCAAGATCAAACCGAAGCAATCATGGGTCAGGACAATGAACGTCATTGGGCATTTTTTGCAAGAGGGCTTTGGTACCATGAGCGCGTTGGCGTTGAAGCCTCTGATGTGCTATGAGCATCCGAATGGGGAACAAAGCCTGCTGAAACATGCAGGGGTCTTTTGCAATAGCGGGGAGCATTCGGCGATGATGGTTACCGGCCTGGTGTTGCTCATTTCCTTTGTATTGGGCTTCTTAGGGGTGTGCACCTGGGCAGTATGGAACATTCCCAAGTGGAGTATCAGCAAGACTCAAAGAGTTGCTGGGTTTTCATTCTTGGTCAATCGCTTCACGATGTACCGCTGGTGGTATGGGGTGCCAATTTTGGCTCGTGGGACATTGCTGTCATCGTGCGTAGTTATTGCAACAGATTTCCCTCCAGCCCAAGCAGCAATGGTAACGCTTGTCATTTCATCATTCTTGTTGTCGCACATGCGATTGCTGCCTTGGAAAACTCCGGTGGTGAATTTGCTAGAGGGCTGGGTCCTATCGATGCTGCTGTTTCAAGTTGCTATCACGCCAACATTCAAGGGAGGAAAGCCTTCCGATATTGAGAACTTCAATGAAAGAGTCTCACTCATCTTGCTGTCTTCAATCGCAATTTCGCTGGCCCTTATTGCCTTAGCTGTGGCGCTGACAATTCTTTCTGAATTGACAGCGAGAAAATGTGCAAATGGTGCATTCACCGGCGATTGGGTGGTCCTGAACTTGGGTCGACGGCCAGATAGTCAAGTGCTCCTGGAGAAGATCAAGCAGGCGGCGTCACCGGAAACCGGGGTCGCAATGGGCCCCATTGAATTTCATTTAATAGATTTAATAGTTTCATGGTTTTCATTTAATTTCCCAATTTCTTCCAACTGTTCCAGACACTTCCTTTTCTTTGTTTACCATTTTGCACTAGACACTTTGCATCACTTTGTCAGGTGGCCCAAGAACTTCTTGCAGTCGAACCCGAAATTGCTCACAAAGGATTTCTTTCGCTGCGCCTAGACGTGAATTTAGATCTTGCTTTTGCTCCTTTGCGAGTGTTGCCGGATGTTGCCGGCTATACCAAGGCATCCAGGGGACGTTGCGCGCATCTCTGATTCCATCGACATGATCTCTACAGACCTGCTTGGGACGTACCATACGAATGCCATTTCAATGAACAGGGTCATCACGTTTTCGACGGCCCATCAAAGGGTGCGAGCCTCCTTGACGCCGGGTGAAGCAGCTGGGCAAAAGAATGTCACTGTTGGTTGTTTTGCACGCTTTTGCCCCCGACAACTTGCATCACCATCCCTTAGTAACTTAGTGTGTTTTTTTCTGTTTCGGATGGTTTGGGTAGCAACGTACCAAGTGGGGCAGTGGGGCGCATCAAAACCCATTCAGACAAGTACAAAGCTCAGAGCGGAAGGCAGTTTTCACAGGACGGTTCCCTCATGAGAGTCATAGCGCAGGTTGCTGAGGGATTTGACGAAGTTTCCGACCAATCTTCCAGCGAAGTGGCCAGCGAAGCGGCTAGCGAAGTGGCCAACGAAGTGGCCAACGAAGTGGCTTCAAAACTCTTCAAGAGCCACCCAGCCAAAGGCAAAGGCGATTCTCTGTGAAAGGCATGTTGAGCAGTTGTACTACCGGGACCCCGGTAGGTAGAGGAAAGTAGAGAGGCGTAGAAAGACGCGGAGAACGGGCAAGGGCTTTGGGCTCATGCCCGGGTTGACAACCCACAGGCCCCACAGTGCAGGACCTGCACGGCCTATCAGAAAGATACTTTTTAACATTTGCCTGACTTCAGTTGCAGGAAGGATTCCCAACGGGATTTGCCATATTTTGCAGCACCTGTCAAGCAGGAAGTTGTTTTCTAGGTCCCACTGCAAGGATGCTGGTTGCAGGTTCTTGCAGATTTTCTTCGGGATGCCCTTGGTCAAAAAATGCGGCGAAGGAATTCACAGCGGTCAGATTTCATGTATATTTTCTGGATCTCCATTGCCATTATAGTTCAGGCATATCATTTGCAAATGTGCTGAGACCGTTGCAGTTGGTGTCGCAGCCAAGGACTCTTATTTGGCGCTGCTTGGCCTTGACTTCAAGATGCTTCAAGAGTCACAGTATGATTGTGTATGATTGAACGATGCAATCATTGTATGCTTGTGGAAGTTGCTTAGAAGGTGGCACAATGGGTGATAGAAGGTGATAGACGGCTGGTGCATTGGTAATCTTTGTTGGTGCACCTTGTTTTTTCCATCTAATAGTGCAACTATGAAACTAACATAAACTAACTATGTGGTCTTTGGATTCCGCTCCGCGCATGGTTGGCCGCATGGCTTCGAAAGTCTGGCCGAAAGGTAATACTGGAAAGCTGTGGGTGCCAAGAGACAACACCTTTGAGCTGCTCGGAAGAAATTGCAAGTGGAAAATAGAACCCTGCAACACCACCGGAAAATGCCCAGGCAAGCCCATTCCATCCCTTGACAGTTTGGTCTCTCTGTATTGTATACATTGAAGAATGTCGTAAAATGGTATCATATGGTATCATTGTCTGTAGGCTTGGCCTGAGAAGGGGAGCAACTTCAAAGAACTAAATGATTACCAATTGTTTGTTTCATCCATTTTTGTTTATTGCGCTGATTCGCCCACAGTGGCGGTCTATACTTGTGCCCGTTTCGGGCTTCAACAGTTCCAGGCATTTTTTCCCTTCCCCCGCAGTCTGCATGAAAGCACATTTGCCATGATCCTGCCCGTGCTTTCGCTACTTTCAGGTTTGTTGAAGAAAGAGTTGTGAACCAAATCACGGACGAAGAATTGGAGCTCATTTTGAGCCTCGTCCAAATTCGGGTTCTGCGCCACTGCACCCGATGCATCCGATGCTGGGGCAAAACATGGCTAAGGCGGCTTGAAAGTCACGCCACGGTCTTGCAAAAATTCAAGGGTTTCCGACAAAAAGATAAAAAAGGGCTGCTTCCTGTGCCAAGCAAACGAGAGCTAACGAGTATGTTTGAGAGGTGCGTGGTCTCAGGTATGGTTCCGCGTGCGCAAACAAGCAGCCTCTCGGCATCAACAGCTAGCGCTGGGCATTAAAAGTATTCTGCCGTCTGGACAAAGGTATCAAGATTATCAAGATCTCTCAAGCCTAAAGATTTAGGAAACATGCTCACCGCATGCAGCAAAAAGTGTTGAACCTTCAAGTTTTTTGTTGGCAGTGCAGCTTGGCTTACCATGAGCTCGAGCCCAATTTCTTTTTTCAACTGCTGATTTCCGGTTTGTCTCTTGACGGTATTACACTCCCTGCCAGGGCATAGGGACGTAGCGGCATGAAACAACATCGTCATTGATCAGGTTGTCGGCGTTTGCTTTGGAAACCAAGGATTCCGAGGCTCAAAGTGCTTTGCGAAGAGCGCAAGGAACTGGCGTCAAAAAGGATTGGCGACAGCCGCGCAGGTTCTATGCATGTTGATGCCCCTTGTATTTGGCCACAACTTTCGCCCAAGGTGACAACAGCCTCCAGGAGCGAGCTGGGTGGAACGAGGCTCCGCCACCTTGCAGACTCTGCTTGAAGAATGCCCACAATTCCAAAGGAATCCAGAATGTTTTGTTGTTTTGCCTGGTTGTCGATAAGGAGTTGTTGATAAGAAGTTGTTGCTGCGAGGAAATACGACGGCGGAACAGATGATCGAGTGCAGACTGCTGCAGCATTTGTGACGCTCCTTCGTGAGCTTGGTCAGGAGTCTGCAGAGAGCTGCATCTGCTGGCTGATGGCCGTTTGATGCACGGTTCATCAGATATTTTTGGATGTGATGCAGGCTTACATGGGTCTTCAATCGTTCCTTTCGACAGTTTTCATGACGTGAAAAATACCCCTGTCCGCTTGCTATTAGAACTAATGAGGGCACATTTCAACCCATATTCCGTACACCTACAGATTCAGGCCTCGTTAGCCATGCCAACATTCAATTTGATATTGCCTAAATGGCCATGCTCACATACGCAACAAAACAAAAGCATGAAAAAAAAACAGTCCTTGAGAGTACAGCATGGCATGGTGCAGCAAGCTTGTCAAAGCAAAA
>Ga0126342_10001275_pt1 | contig 34562 bp, 22 predicted proteins | sample Cyp1metagenome_FD_92528 | JGI IMG/M metagenome (GOLD analysis project Ga0126342, IMG submission 92528) | Coral microbial communities from Lord Howe Island, Old Settlement Bay, Australia - Cyphastrea 1 metagenome | ecosystem: Host-associated > Invertebrates > Cnidaria > Coral ...
CTGGTTGGTGGTTTGGAACATGAATTTTATGACTTTCCATATATTGGGAATGTCATCATCCCAACTGACGAACTCATATTTTTCAGAGGGGTAGGTATACCACCAACCAGTATATATATATATATAAACCACTATATAAACCATCTAAAGATATAGAAACCATTATATAAACCCAATCCCTATATACCCAGATGCTCCATGTATGGAATATTTACCTACATTTGGGCCATTTTTGGGGTAAATGTAATTAAATATGCCATACATTGAGCATCTGGGATATATATATATCATTATAAACCATCAAGTTACTGGGGGATCCCCGCATGGATTGGAGACCTTCCAACGATCGCCAGTTGAATCGGGACGGACGTCCCTCGGGCTTCGCACGGGTCATGTTCGGCACCGAAGAGGCCTGGCGGGCCCAGGCATGGTGAAAATGTTGGAGTTCACCACTAAAGGAATGGGGATGTATATATATATATAATTATGTGTATATATATAAATACAAATATGTATATATATATATGTGCATGTATTATATATGATTACGTAAAATTTCATTGGCTTACGGTGGCATATTTCATGTATGATATGCATATATATATATAAGCCATCAACATAATGAATATTTTCATCATGGGATATTCATGGGGAGATAATGGGATATATAATCAACTGGAATCAACAGTTGAAATTGAATAACCATGATTAACACAGTAATTGGGGATGGTTATTCATTCATAAGAGTTAATAGACCAATGATGTTTGGAATGTTATTCATGATGGTTGGATGACCATAGCCCATACAATTACCATGTTCATTCTGACCATGGCACACCTCAAGGTATGATATGGGATTCTTCAGGGATTTCAGGGACAAAAAATATGGGAGTATATATAGGGGACTCGAGCCATATCCACATTTCCATGGCTCTGAAATACCCTCTGGTAATTTAACATAGCTATTGAAAATTGCCATTTATAGTGAGTTTTCCCATTAAAAATTGTGATTTTCCATAGTTATGTTAGTTTACCAGAGGGTATGTTCTGTGAATGTGGAAGGGAAGCTGGAAAAAAAACAGTCAGAATGGAGGGGAAGGGCTCACAAGTTGGTTTAGAACTACCGGATGGATGCTGAAAAGCTTCAAAAAAACGAAATCTTGATGTAGAATTGGATGATTTCTATCGGATGAGTCGAGTCACCGGACAGGGACGTCACTTTCTACAACTATATTACCAATTATTACCATATTAATATCCCCATTAATACCATATTATTACCATTACCGGACAGACACTGACCCGGGTCCCCGCGTGGTTAGGCAGCTCGTGCGGCTCGGGATGACTTGCACCTCAAAGGGATGGAAGACAGATATGTGGAGGTGCGATAGGGCCAACGCAAGGTGAAGTCTTCAGAAGACCTAAGGTGAACTACCCTCTGGTTATTTAACATAGCCATGGAAAATCACCATTTTTAATAGGTAAACCATCTATAAATGGGCCATCTATACCATGGCTATGTTAGTCATAACCAGAGGGTAGGTGAAGTTATAAACCCAAGTTATAAGTTGCTTTATAAAGCCCATGAAACTCAATGAAACATCAGTAAACCAGTAGCTATAGTCATAGTTGGTTTATAAACATTATAAACCGCACTAGCTATAGTTTTATCACGCACAATCCCAAGTTAACCAAAGTTATGTGGGTTAATCAAACTATCGTTTGGGGGCCTCCCCTTGCAGCTCTTCGTGGATATGTCTGGATGATGGTGGAGATCACGTCATCCCCGCAGTACTCGTATGATAAAAAGCTACATATGTTGCGTGAATTGTAAGTAAGCCATATATATGATATATATATGATACATATGGGGGTTTCCACAAATGGGGATACACCAAAATGGATGGTTTACAATGGAAAAGCCCATTCAAATGGATGTTTTTTCGGGGTATGTACCCCAATTTTAGGAAACCTCCGGACTTCATTGACCCAATGGAACATTTGTAATTTTCCCAGATGTTTACCATACTTTTAATTACCGATTTTACTGAGAACTTTGAGTACCTTGGTAGGGGAAGTTCTAACCAACAAACAATGGGGAAGAGTGCTAATACTTTGCCATTTTTGCGGAAGGGTAACCGCGGTGATTTGTGTTCTGGCAACCCCCCCGTGGATAGAAAAGTGTTGTTTTTATTTGAAAGAGGTGATAATAATATGTCATCTATCTTTGCGGGGATTACGGTACTATAAGTGAAAGTGACAATACATAACTGATACGATTATACTACAGGTTGGTAGGAATATACCACACCGTACATAGTACCATTGGTACCACATCTATAGTATAACCACACCTATATCAGTGATGGTGAATCCTACCCATCTACACCCAACCAAACATGGTTTCCCTGCGGAATTGTCCACAGAATAAGTGAGCAGTGGCTGCTAAACCCCGCTTGGTTGATGATATTTTGGGGATTATACTAACATATACTAACCAATGACCAATATATATATATACCAATACATTATCATATGTTGGGGAATATCAATCCATGAACCGGGAATTCTGTTTTCAAACAACCAGTAAAGGAACACTGCAGGGTTTTGAACACTGCTCGTATTAAACCTGTTGCACTGCCTTGCGTATCTGAGTTCGCCTGGCCTTGAATCTATGGAGTTTCTATTGGCCTAACCGGCAAAAGAAATATAAAGAAATAAGTTCTTCGAAGGGTACCTTGCTGTAAATTAACAAAGATATGAACATCCATGGTTGTTTATGTTGTTTATCCCTTAAACTCTTAAACATGATCTACAAAGTGTGGTTTTTCACGGTTTTTCCCTATCCATCTGATTTTTTCTATCGGGCTATCCAAGATTGGCCACGGCCACGATCCCTTGTGATTTTAAGCCCCTCATTTTTAAATCCAATGATTCAGCCCCCCATTTGTTCAGAGGCCCACGGAAGGTTGGCCATCTATGTGCTAAACCCAATGCCATACATCATCCCCAAAATCACTAACTATGGATCATAAATGGGGTGGCAACTATCATCCCCAAATGGTATATATATATACTTCATACATATATAACATATATGATATATATATATATATATATAATATACATATACAATATACATATAATATGTATATATATATCATATATAATGTAATATATATATATATATATTATATACATAAATAATATGGCAGCCAGGGTTTCCCACACCCGTGATTCGACTGAGGTGTTTCTCTACCCTGAGCGTCCCAGCAAGGGGAAGAACCGACGCTTGGAGGCGGGACCTGGTGGGTTTTATGTTAGTGATCTTATTGAATGGATTGGTTTAAGGGAAAATCTACAGGAAACCATGGTTTTTTACCATCAAATATAGGGGTTTCCTGTAAATTTTCCCATCATCCAATTCTATGAATTATACATCCATCATATCTGGATACACATCACCACTTTTATGGATACAAACGGAGGGTCTGGGAATAATGGGAAAATATGGCAAATCAATCCATGTTCATATTTCCATACATGTCTTACCCATATGCTCCATGGTGCTGGTATATTTACCTACATGACTGGGTGATGTTTAGGGCAAATGTTGGTAAATATTCCAGCACCATGGAGCATTTGGGATACATCCATGGATATACAATAGTATAATCAACTAAACATGGTTGATGTTTTTTCAATCAATCTAGATGACTATAATGTATCTGGTACATCCATCATATTATAGCTAAGTATGAAATGATGAAAACATAACATGGTCGATGTTTTTTTTTTATCAATCTAACTGACTATAATTTAGTTGATTATACTTTTGGATTTTGACGATTGATTACTGGTTGGTGGTTTCAAACATGTTTTATTTTCCCATAATACATGGGATAATCCTTCCCGTTGACTAATATGTTTCAATATGGTTAAAACCACCAACCAGATATTATAGCTAACATTATAATTATGTTGGGTTTAATTTAGTGATATGTTTATAATGATATTATAGCCCATCATATGTTGGTTTAACTATTATACATCCATTTGGGTAAATTATCCCAATGGACTTCACTGGAATCATGGTCAGTAAGGGAAATTATCCCAATATAGCCTTATTTCAGGTTAGTGAATTACTATAATTTGCCCAGATCTATATAGTATTATATATTATAATATTACGGTAATATTAGTGAAGTGGGCTTAGGTGATAATATACATCTATTATTTCATAGTGAATTGGGCTTATAGATTATATATATATATGTATATTATATGATATTATAGTTAAATGGGCTTATATAGTGGGCTTATAAGCCAATGGTTAAACATAACATAAATCAAGACACATGAGAGTATGTTTTTTTCAGGGGTACATAAACAACGATGAATGGGAATACTATGCATTGATTCCATACCCTTTTGGGATTTGCCACCAGGATTTTATCTGGGTCAGCGGCAATGCAGGGAATCTAGTCTAAGATGAGCCATGACATCGTCATGTTATCTCAAAGTATGGAACTCCGTCCGAGGGTTTATGATCATTTTCACCGTCAAAAGGGGTGTTTTTTGGGGGTATCCCCCGTTGACACAACCCATTTGGTTTCTCTTAGCTAGGAAAAAGACATCTATGGTTATCCGAAGGGGTAAATACTCCAGGTTGAAGATGGATAGCACAAATTCCAAAGCTAACGATCTTTGAAAACAACAAGGTACTTGTGCTCTTGCTCCACCCGGGCGATGTCTCAACTTCCCATTGCTTGGTTGATTAATTCCCCCATTCAACAACCACTTTAAGTAATGAGAATACATCATATACCAAACCGGCCTCTCTATGTTTCTTTGCTGAACGGACAATATTGCTTGCTCCATTGTGGTTTCTCAAAATCCGCTCAATCCCCACGATTTTGCGAGTGCAAAATCATAATCCTACACGCGAACCCCCAAATCCAGCAGTTATTTTCGTGTTTGATTCATAGGACGACACAATCCTCAATATCGTCAACACACAGTTATCCCCAAATCCCCAAGTTGATTTTTTTTGAAAATCACCAAATGCCCAGTTGTTGAATTGAAAATACCATTAATTAAAACCATATAAAATCCCCAATTGATCCCAAGTGGTATGACATCAAGAATTTCTCCATCGATTCCATCTATATTTTTGCCGATGGTTTCCCCACTTATCACTGGGTGTACCCGGGTGTTTTTCTTCTTCCCCCACACTCATTAGTCAACTTGTTGAGTAGTTGGCTTATATCCTCATTTATTATCCCTTCTTCCTGATGTGAAATATCACCCTAAACCCTAAACCCTTGTGTAGTGTTGAATCTCTTCCTTTTTCTGCCCCTAATATTGGTGGTATAATAATGTACAGTAATATGATCGCAGGATGGGATTACAAACATTTTCAGTGGATAGAATAAATCTCAATAAGCTCACAGAAGACAGTAATCCCTACGAAAACCTAAAATATACCCAAGAAATCCATATTTACCCTGCATTGCCAGGAAATCCCCCCCTCCCCCAACCATGTTTTTTCAGCTCAAACTTTGTCTTTTTGGTGCCAGGAAGCGCAAGACAAGGGCAATGGTGGCGTTGAAACCACAGGGATGACCCTTGATGTGGTTGAAACTGGGCAGCAACTGCGGGGAGGTGTGGTTTGGGGTCAGATTTCAACTGCTGAGTTGTGGTTTGGCTACAACTACCCTCTGGTAAACTAACATAGCTATTGAAAATCACCATTTTTAATGGGAAAACTCACTATAAATGGCCATTTTCAATAGCTATGTTAAATTACCAGAGGGTAGGGGGATGGACATCCATCAATCAAGGCTGTTTTGATGTTTAGCCATGTTTAGCTACCAAGGTTGTGACCCAGCTAGGACACATCGGATTGCTGGTATAGCAATTTACATCAAGAATCAAGATTTTGATCGTGTATCTGAGACTGGCACTGAAAAGGGGAAGTCATTGGTTAAAAACGACAAGGTGGGTACCACTTGCATGGCCTTCATAAGGTAAGGATTCCAGAAACAAATATGGGAATGCGTCAAGATCTTGGACCCACAAAAAGCTGGTGATTTCAGCATCTGAAATCGTCCAGTTTAGGCGGCTGAGGCAAGCCTAAGGTTGAAATTAGCTGCAATTTCCAAGCAAAATTGGGCTCTTAAAGAAAAAAACTATCTTTGTCATCAACAAACGCCGTTCTTGTTGCGCAAGCTTTTGGCCAACCAGATTCGATCCAGATACCATCAGCACTTGGGGATTTGACAAACACGAAGTGGTGAGTTTGGAGACTTCAACTACGTCTCCCGAAAATAAAACCGGCCCGGTAATATCACCATTGACATAATCACCACATCAGGTCAAATCCATAATGTGGGTAAAACAACAATAAATCATCCCCCAATCACCATAAGTATATAGGTGGTATAAACCATTCCCAGATGGGTGGTTTATGATTGTTTTACCCACATTGTGTTGTTTAATCCTCTCTCCCTATTACTAAAACGCCACCCCCCCCAAAATGGTAGACCCGGTGATCTATTTTTACTATTAGGGGGTATTTTGTATTAGGGTGCCCCTAATATTCCAATGAAAACCCTAATAATTAAAAAAAACAATTTTGATTGAATCCCTTTTTAAAATTTATATATATATAATATAGCCAAAAACTGGATTTCGAAGCTTTCCCCTAATCTTCCAATGAAAACCTTAATAATAAAAATATAAAACTAAATTTCAAATTTGATTAAATTCCTTATTAAAATCTATTTAAGATATTGCCAAAAACTGGATATCGAAGCTTTCCCCTAATATTTTTCAATGAAAACCTTAAGAATAAAAATTAACAATAAAGCTTGTGAGATGGGACCCTAAAAAATAACTCCAGGTGGCAATCTATTTTGATTAATAGGGGGTTGAACCCATTGTTTCACCATCTTGTTCTCCTATTTTCAAATACCACAATTAAAACATCTAATTGTGCCCAACCCAAAGAAAAAACGGAAGTGCCACACCAATCCTATGTTTTTGTTGGACCTTGGGAGTTTGAGTCATAAGGGATGACTTCATGTCATAGCCTCTGAGATCAACGAATGTCGAACGGAGATGGCCAAGCCTGGCAAGAGGCAGGGGGCCATGCTTTGGCCATGGTTTACCCTCTGGTAAACTAACATAGCTATGGAAAATCACTATTTTTTATGGGAAAATCCACTATAAATGGCCATTTTCAATAGCTATGTTAAATTACCAGAGGGTATCACTCCTCTTGGATGATCACCTGTCGACTTTCATATGATGATGGGGAACAAGAACATGGCAACCATTGTTGAACCCTAACTGGTGGTTTGGAACCATGGAATTTTATAAATGTCCATTGGGAATTTCAGAATCCCAACTGACGAACTCCATCATTTTTCAGAGGGTAGGTATACCACCAACCAGTAATGTATGGGGTAATAATGGAATAATTATGAAATATAATCAACAATTGGGATTTCTAATGGTGTGTAGTGTATGATAGGTATACATAGGTGATTTGAAGTATGCTATAACTGGGGTTGATTTCATAGATACACCTGTAGTTGGATTCAGTTATAAACCAACTTTTAACTTGATTGATTATATTGATTGATTCATGACATGAATCAGGCTTGCTCCAACCATAGCCACAAGGAAGATGAATTGGTCATTTTACTTCCGTATCTACCCAGTTTTTCCCACAGTATCTAGGCTGTAACAGGGAGCAGCCCTGTTTTTCGAGGTTTTTGTTCTATAGGGATCCCCAGGGTAAACTAACAGTTCGATGTGGAAAAGCAATGGTTTCTCTAGGAACATCATCTACATTCAGAAGGTGGGTTTTTCACATGTAAACCTTTCCTTGAAGGTAATAGATTGATCAATCCCCATTTGAGAGTTGAACAGTTGAAGACCTCATTTTTCCCCAATGAAATTGCTATTTTGGGGTTACTCTCTGGTAAACTAACGCATTTTTACTACGTAGGTAAATCAACCATTTCTATGGCCATTTTCAATAGCTATGTTAGTTTACCAGAGGGTACCTCATGTTCATACTCGCCCATGTATTTTGAGGGTTGCAATATGGCAAGAGATGAAGGTGGAGGTTGGCAGACCGGTAGCTCTCCAATGCATGGGTTTTCTTCATGCAAATTGACCCTAGTTGACCCCTTACAACGAAATTCTGCTACGTACTTGGCTGATACACTGCATCTTTAGATTTTATATGATTTTATGTACTGTGGTAAGCCCAAGAGCAAACCACAATGCCTAATTCCACCATAAACCTGAAAACACGAGGGTCTGTTGTTGGTTTAAGCGTTATTTATGTATTTGTTGTATGCAAATTGCATAAGTGAACCAACAGGGTATTCCGAACCCCCATGAAGTAGATTGTTTGCCTTCAAACATTTTCTCCAGTGCAAGGTCTATCATTTCCCTACAACTGTCATTGGGGGGTCAATCTCCCATTGACAAACCCATATATCATAATATATTGTTGGTTCGATATCTTATATATATCCTGTAAAATATCCCAATGTTGTCCTCATTTTGGCCGGTTAATCCATGTTAATCCCATCTTACATTACCCTCTGGTAAACAGCCACATAACTATGGAACATCACCATTTTCAATGGGTAAATCCACTATTTCTATGGTCATTTTCTATGTCGCTAACTCTTAACTCATCATCACTTCGATGAGGTGAACCCAGTGAACCCAGGACTTCCCAGGACTCCCAGAATTCACATCTGAGGCGAATGCTGCTCAGCATGTTGGGCGTCAACCTTTCCCCAGGTGGCTGCAAGTTGAGCTTCAATGGCTACGGGATGCTATGGGTGAACACATGGGAACCAAGGATGGATGGGATGTCTATGGGCCCTATTTCCATGTGTGTTTGGAAATAGGCCAGCCCAAAATCTGCTGAATCATCATTTCTCCACTTTTAGACCGCAAGTGTACCCGCTGGTAATCCAGGATAGCTATGGAACACCACCATTTTAAACATGTTTTAGTAAATAATCTACACACGGGCCATTTCCATAGCTGTGCTTGAAAACCAGAGGGTAACAATCCATATTTTGCATGTGAACACAAGCTGATATACACCTGGGATCTTGCCGACCTTGAGCCTTCAACCCGAGTTATTGGTGTTTTTGATGACAGGTTTGTGATTTTTGTTAGCATTATAAGCATGGTTTTTCTACGAAGTCACCAGGGGTTTTCATGGGAACCTCAGTGCAGGTTCTCATGACCTCACCAGTGGTGCGTGGTTGATGGGACTTGGAGGGGAATCATCCCAGCTGGCAGTATGATAACAGCTTGTGCTTCAAAAATGATCAATAGAATGGTGAGTATGAAAATGATGAAACAGGGGATGATTCCATCATTTTATCATTAAGCTATATTAAGCGATTTTGAGTTTTATAATCATCCCCTATTGGAACCAGGTGAGTGAATTAAGATGATGAAATCCAATTTATTTCGGAGATCTGTCAGCCAAAACACTGATATGGTAGCCACAAATCCATTATGGTCAGTTTTTGGCCCTTGTTCAGCTGTCCCTTTAGAGCCTTTAGAGTTTGCAGATGTTGAGTCACAAATCCCTTTTGTGTTGGGGATGACACCCTTGAGCTTCATAACTCTTCATAACCTGCCGCTGTTGGCTCGCCTGGAATCCCGCACTGGAGATGTCTGAGGCAGTCTACAAACAAAATGACAGCATGTTGTAATACAAAAGCTCAAGGCCATCAGGTGAATATCTCAGATATCTCAGGTGAAGAATGGTGAATATCTCCACTTCCACCGAGGAAAGGTGTCACGGATCACGGATCAAGTGCAGTGCAGCGTCTCATCAGCGCCCCACCGCTTGGCAGCGGCCATGCCGGAACACATCGTGGTTCGCTGCTTCTCATGCTTCTTGGCAGGTGATCACCTCCAGTGCCATCTTGCAGTAGGCTTCATTTTGGCTGGCTAGGTTGAGATCATTTTGAACTGCAAAAGTTGGAGAATAATATACATATATTATATATTATATATACATATATAATATAATATATACATAAACATATATGTATGTAATATAATATACATATACTTTGATACATACATATATAATATAATGTATACATATATAATATAATGTATACATATATAATATATTATATACATATATAATATAATATATACATATATAATATATACATATATAATATATTATATACATATATAATATAATATATACATATAATATAATATATACATATATAATATAATATAATTATATACTATATATATACTATATATAATTGATATAATGGATAATATAGTACATACAATAATATAAGACAACATATATATTATATATACAGTATGTATATATAATAGATATGTATATATATATATATATACATATGTATAATACTAATAGTGTGTGTGTGTATATATATATATTTGATATAGTCTTGTTCTGTACGTAGCAATGTAAGCATGAACTGTTTTGCAGGCTATTTGAGAGCCATGTGAATATGATATTCAATGCCTAGAGGCTCAGTGACTGTGCGGGTCAGGTATCTGACCGCAACCAACAAGCACATGTTGACTGAGAGGTACTGAGAGTATGTGTCGGGCTCAGGGAGTAACAGTAACAATCACCTATATTATATATATATATATACATATATACATATTGCATCATAATCATATTGCCCTCCAAAGCTGGTGCGTAGCTGGCAGGGGAAGAGGTAATACGGGATGTAAAGGCTATGTAATCGAGTCATTGGAGACTTGGACCATGAAAAGTGTGGACCAGTGGATGACGAGGCAAGACGCATCAAGCAGTGGCCCAGAACAAGAAGGGAAAGTTTGCGTGTTGGAGCCTCAACACTGAAGACTTGGTCCACGGCGCCTTTCCAAATCAAAAAAAAAAACATGGCCCAATGGCCCAATCCACCGGCCGACAAGAATCAACAATGGCGATATGAATGTTGAATATACTGTAATATTATATGAGCTACAGCCAAAATTTAGGTTAATGGAGAGTAGAATTCGAGACATCTGTTTTTTTTGGAAATTGTGCTGGGGCTTGGAAAAAGATAATACACTCTTAAAAAAACGATAACATTTGCTTGTATACCAAAACCTGAAAAACGATAATACACTCTTCAAACATTGATGACTTGGAGCTATATACCAAACATTGACCGTGGCCCATATGTATATAGTTATAGTATGTTATAGTCATTCATGCTATATATTATATAGATATGTGCATGCATGTATGATGGTTAGGAGAGTCAAGCACAACAAATACCGTTGGTGAATTGGATGAATTTGCACCTCAAGGGATTCGATGATCGAAAATACGGAAAAACATCCTGATTATCCCAGGGCATTTGTCCAGAGACTCCAAAGTCAGCGACTGATTCGCAGCCCGGTGGTGTGGAACTTCTCTACACACCGAATGTCACCGAGAAAAATTCGGACAGATCTGCCTGGACATTTGGGATTGGACCATATTGGACCTGTCCAAAGTTTCCAAGGCTTTTGATATCTTTTGATCTTGATCTTCATGACAATTTGATTTCGACTGTCAGTTGTGTGCCTGTAACTTGCAATGGCACTCATTTGCCTGGTGGGCATGATGGGTCGATGGATTGATCCGTAGGATAGATTCTCCAATGTTTCAGAAAACTTTGAAATGGGACGGGTATGATCACTTGAATGCATCAATCAGTTAGTTTTACCAGTGGACCCTGCATCCATTTTAGAGCAGTTTCCACAAAACCATGTGGTTGATGGTTTAGGATGATTTAGGCATAATTGCGCTGTTCTTCAAATATATCGGGGATGGTCATAATCATCATAATTAATTACTGGGAATCCCAGTGATTGCCATCAAGCAAACTAATTGATTTGAGAATTGTTTTTATGGTAAGTATCGTAGTAGTTTGGTATCATGATACGCTGGTTTATGGGTTTTATCAACCAAAAATCACCCAAGTATCATAGTTTGGTGACGTTGACCATCCGAGCAAAATTATTTGAATGGATCATGGATCCGATCACATTTGAAAACCTCAGTTTTTCCTGCAGCTCATACCCCCATGTAATGTGATTAATTACCAAGGTAAATTAATAGCTCACACCCCCCACGTAATATGATTAGGTACTAGTTTCCAAATCTATGAGATTCTACAAGTAACAACATGTAACAACCTATGGTTCATTTGACATCCTCCTTAGTTGTCACAGATATCAAGGCCGGCTGTGTGGGGCAAGTCAGTCACTGGGCACATCCAGTCTTGTCGTCATGTGTTGAAAGATCTGTGTACTTATGGGTGCAGTTCTACTGAAAGGTGATAAAAAATAGCCATAGTATGCCATAGTCCTAGGATGTTAAAGATCTTGTATGTCAGCTTTGGGCGATTATTACCAGGGTTATACCATGTTATACCTATGATATATATATATATATGTATATAATATAATATATACATATACAATCCCAACTGCACCCCCAAGTATGGTAAGTGGGGGACAACCAGCAACACTCTCGCTGTGGCAATCCCAAAGCCAGCGATCAATCATCCCCAATTTCGCAAGAAGTTGGTTGTATCAACATGCCTTGTTCAAGGTTAATTATTGGATAATGTTTATATTTATGTTCTGTTATATTTACACTATCGACCATGAGGACGCTCTTACATCCTAAGTAGGGGTACGCCCAAGAATGCACCACAGATAGAGTCTGTAGTCTCCCAAGCAAAGAATTGAAACTGGACTAGGCATATCACAATACCCGTTTGTACCACCAACATTTTATCCTGTAGGTTTGCTTCAAAAAAAGTTTTGAAATCAAAACAATGGATTAATTCTGCACATGTTAAACGTTTATTACATTGATTCAAAAAATGAAATATAGATAGTATTGTACATATAAGATGCCGTATAGTGCCGTAGGATCAGGACCATGGATTTTATTTTTTGGACCTTGGCCATATGTAAAATCGATTTGAAGAGGAGGGGGGGTTATAAACATTTGGGCGCGGATTCGACCCGAGGATTGTTTTGGAAGAGGGGGGGTAGGGGGACAGGATAAAATGTTTAAGATGTTGGATAAATATGACCGAAGCTCAGACGCTGGGAGACAAGTTTTTTTTTTTGTTTTTACGGATTTTTGATGTTGTATGGATGTTATAGCTTACATCTTTGATTTTAACATCATTGTTTTTTCTATGTTGATAGGTTGGAGCCCTAGGAAAAAATGATTTCGCATTTTGTCCAAAGAGTGAACCTCCCTGGGCGGTCCACAGGGGTATTATCATAAGATATCATGGGTGTTTTTACATATGTGTACATAAAATACTGTATGTTGGTGACAAGTGTCAATATGTATATATACGTATAATATATATATATATTTTTGTTCTACCAATACAAATTATCATCTACAGGTTTCGGATCTTCCGTTGCGAGGTTTATGTATTTTTCCCCAACCTGCCAATTTGGGGGTGCGGTGTTTCGGTGACGGGTACAACATAGTAATAACCATGGTTCTAAATCCCCATAAGTTGGGATATAACCCCTATGACTATGATTGTATATATACATATGTATGCTGAACAAATCATTATCTATCCACTTGTAACTGGAACTGCACTGAAAAAAGTACCGTGCAATTGTTCATCGTTTTTATGTGATTTTGGGGTATGTTTCTTCATCGTTTTGATGTTCTCCCCTTTAAGTCAAACAACTTAGCTGATCTTTACCCAGAGCATCTATGTAGAACAACATGCTTACAACAAAGCCCCTCAATAAATACTTGACTTTTCTGAGTTTTCATGACAGAAGCAACCTGTCGGCAGTGTGGCTGTGGTGTGGCCACATCCAAATCAGATTGGAATAGTAGGGTAGGGTAAATCCAATGACGATGTGCTGTAATGACCCTGGACTTTTTTGCGCTCTTTAGAACAGATATCACATGAGCAGTGTTCAACTGTTAACTTTGCTCAGCGTCTACGCAGAGGCATAACTGGTTTGGCGGCTCAGGCTTCAAATCAAATTCTTTGGGTGACAATTCCCAATTAATTTGGATTTAAAAAAACACTTCAAACTCTCCAAGGAATCAGATTTTTTCAGTGCTTTCAGTTTTCAGTTTTTGTTTTTTCATACATAAATGAATATAGCCATAGCATATTATGTATAGTTTCAGTTCTATCCTGGCGTTTCTGTTGGGTCTTTTACATCTTGAAGCTCCAGCGTTTCGGAGAATCCACTTGAAACCTTAGGACCTGGCCATAGCCCATGCCTCCTTAAAAGGGCCTTCAATAGGGGAACATGATTAACTCATATATTAACCATCATTTTTGACTATGATGATTATCTGTTATCTGATTAACCATGATTTTCCATCATTTTTCCCATCATTTTTTCCAAAAAACATCCAACCGTGGCGCCATTGATCGGATCGGTGGCTCATGTTTTCACCACTCCGAGGTCGGTCCAGCACATCATCGCACGAGGCGAGATCTCAGAGCAGCCGATGGATGTTGGGATGAGTCGAAAGCGATTAAAAAACTGACTGGTTGGTGGTTGGGAAGATTGGTTTAGTATGGGATAATGATGGTGAATGATGGTTAATGATGGTTAATGATGGTCAATGATGGTTAATAATGGTTAATAATCACTGGTTTTTGGGATGAGTCGAAAGCGATTAGAACTGGGTAAATTTGATCACGACCTCACTGTTCTCCCTCACTGGGAATCATGGTTAAGGAAAATCATCCCCAAATGACCGCAAGATTCAGGGTAGTGACATATTATAATTTACCCAGATTAGAAAACTGACTGGTTGGTGGTTTGGAAGATGAATTTTATGACTTTCCCATCATATTGGGAATGGAAAAATCATCCCAACTGACGAACTCACGAACCATCATTTTTCAGAGGGGTTGGTTGAAACCACCAACCAGTAGTCATTGATAAATCATATTATTCAAGATCATTAACCATATAATAACCATATATTAACCATTATTAACAGATTTTTGTTTGCCTTATTTGGGTGAATAAAGATCCAGCATATGATTTGGGTACCCCATTTTGGGTGGGGGTGACTCATAGCCATGCCTGGCTTTGTCTGAAAAGTGGGGGGAAACCCCAAATCCCATGGCTTGACTCTCTGGTTCGGCGGTTGGGACATTGCTTGGGGATCTGATCATTTTTCATGCCTTTAAGATCTATGAAGTGGGATTTAGGATCGATTAATACCTTTAAGATCCTTCGAATTTGAGCTGATTTTTAACCTTTGTTGGGAAATCTATTGAGAATATACGTGTAGTATTTTATGACCCGCAAATCGGCAAGTACAAGCAGTTACAGTCCAAGACGTTTGCGGTCTCAAAAATATGAGGCAATCAAATGTTTGTTGTTTCAACTTTCCATATGTTTTGTCTTTCTCCCATGATTTTCCATGCTATTCCCATACATTTTGGCGCCCGCAGGTACCCCAGGGAAGGAGTTGAGGCTCATCGTGCAGGATTTGAACTACACCAAGGGCAAGGAGGCGCTGAAGAATATTGAGATTCGACCAGTCTGAGGAGTTGAATGAGACATAAGTAGAAGAACAGTGTCATGACTTATCACATTGTATATGTTCAGATATATATATATATACATATATATATATATATAATTATATATATATATTATTTATTATAGTACCCTAAATCATCCATTTTTATTGGGTTGTCCTTGAAAAAAACCATCCATTTAGAGGTACCACCATTTATGGAAACCCCATATATATATATATACATACATATAATTACGCCAAACATAAGAGATGGGAATGCATCCCCGGTCTTTGTGGATGTAGCCTGACATGGCTACTGGCACCTATTTTTGGACCTTTCATTTGTTGGGTGCCGTGTTTTGGCTTACGCCCCTTTCTGGGCAGACACACACACACACGTATATATATATATAATATTTGGATGAATTATAGGGACCTCACTGTGATGTCACTGTAGTGATGTTTAAGGGTAACTATCCCCAAATGGCCCTATTTCAGCTCCGTCGCCATTTATTATCCATGTATATCCCCACATATCCCCATATATTGATTGTTGGTGAAGTACTTCTTGTTTCAAAGTCTTGAAAAGCTGCGAGGCGGAGGCTGCAGAGGCGTTGCGCTTTCAGATGGAAGCAGCTGCAACTTGTCAATGGGAGCCGTCAAACAAAACTTATAGCATCTTATGGGCTATTTGTATGGGTCAAGCTTACGTATATACTTTGGTACTTTAACTGGTTGGTGGTTTGGAACATGAATTTTATTTTCCCCAATAGTTGGGATGATGATCCAACCTGACTTTCACTCCATCATTTTTCAGGTGGGTAGGGCTCAACCACCAACCAGTAATCATTGATAAACCATATTATTCAAGATCATTAACCATATAATCACCATATATTAACCATTATTAACAGATTTTTTTTGCCTTTGTACTACGTACATTCACCAACTAATCCAGAGCATTGGAATGTCATCTCTTTCGTCATCCCTTTGGATGTGCGAAAAGGAATCACTCTGAACTCAGCTGATGAATTCTATCAATGTGAAGCCCCCGTTGGATAGCTAAGTTGGTGCACATAACTCCAATAACTGGTGGGTTTATGGTACTTATAACGAACTAGCTGGGGAATCTAAACCAACATTCACATCACGTTTGGGGGCCTCACATTGATATAGGAACCATCTGTTGTGGCCTGAAACATGCTTGTGGCTGTCAAATTCACGGCTTCTTCGGTGTAAGAATTGGATATTCGAATGCCAACGGCGGCTTCTGGACGCTTCTGGAAATGTGAGACTCAAAGATTTGGGGCTTGACACCGGACAAAAATCATGGTATGTTGAACACCCATAGGATCCATGTATGCTATATATGGTAACATTTACCATCAATATACCCCCAATGTTAGCATATATACCAGCACCATGGATCTTATGGGACATGTTAATGGATTTACTATAAAAAAATAGGGGATTTGACCAGCAAAAGCCATGATTTTGAAGCACCAACAGGTAGCTATCATTAGCTATTAATTTCTTTCAGTCCCTGAGAACGAAAAACACGATTCGGTTGTTTTGGCAGTAACTATTCCATCTTCGAGCGGCCAAGTGTGAGCTGCATCGCTGCATCCATTCAAGACACATTTTGTTTCGGTTTCGAAAAAGGTAAAAGACATTAAAAGACAATGATCTGAATGAAGACGACCAGATGAGCAGCTTGATTTTTCAAATTCAATTTGAGCTGCAACAAGATCTTTGTTGTCCATTGCGTCACAGATATGGCCAGCTGCCTCTCTCCCAAAAGCCCCAGGGCTTTCTTCGCCACTTTGGGGCCATAGCTGTTGAGTACCAGACCCCGAAGAAGATCGTTTTACGCACCATGTGGGGATGGGTCAAAAGCGATAAAGCTATCATATTTGGAAGAAGAACCATCCATGAACCAGCCATTTTCGGGTAGCGATTGGGCAGGTTTTGACTCATAGCCAGAAAGGCGAAAGAATCTCAGGTCGAAGCACTGCCTCTAGCTGCACCCGAAGAATGCAGGCTGGAGATGATGGAAACCAATGGAAACCAGCTGAACAGCATCATTAAATCATATCAAACCACATTGAATCATATCCCATAGGATCCATGGTGCTGGTATATATGCTAACATTTGGGGTATATTGATGGTAAATGTTACCATATATGGCATACATGGATCCTATGGGTATTCAAACATATTTACGAAACCATATCCAAGATCATATTATTTTTATTTATTTTTTCAAAGAGAAACCTAAGCTCCAGCTAAGGCGTCAAATAATAGCAACTTCCCGGGCCAACCTCATTTGAATGGAGATCATGAGGAGTTCAGGGATGATCAAGCGATTTCGTTGCCTGCACTTGTACCAAATCTATACACGTCCATAGCAATTAATACTGTAGATATCTGTAGATACCCTGGATGATACGGGATAAACATGGATAAACTCAGGTTTCATGTGGTGCGGCATGGCGCTGGCTCAAGCTCTGTAAATCTTGGCTGGGTCGCGTGACTTGGCCAATGTTTTAAAAAATCAGACATGGGAACATGATAAGTCATACTCTGGCAAGATGTATATACAGAAACTACTGCATACTTTGAGGGTATATCCAAGACAATATTGACCTAATAGTATTCGATGTTCGGACCAAAATCTAAGACAGCAACCGTGATGCTCTTTGCTAAGCGAAGAGAAGTCTCCATTCTCCTGTTGCGTTGAGCCTCACAAAAAAAAAGAAAAACAAGATGGGATGTAACGGTGTGTACCCCTAAATCCACAGGTTTTTTCCTCATTTTCCCATTTCATAACTTTCGATTCTCACCCCACTTTCAGACACAGAGAACAGTTGACCCTTGATCGGTCGCTCAGCGCCATGGACAATCCTTTGCGATTGACAGATCTGGTGTTTGGTGTCATCTATTTGTGCACCTATTTCTTGAGCAATGGTGTCTGGGTAAAAAGAGAACGTTAAAAAGTGATGATGATAATAGCAGGGGTGCAGATGTTTATGAGCATATAGCATGAACTATCATAAATCTAGACATGTTTGTTTGGTGTCTGGGTAAATCATATTCTTATATAAGAGGGGTCGCAACCAGCAACCAGTTATGTTATTCAATATTTTCTGATCGGGGGTAGATGATATGTCATATTTCAATGTGTTCTTCATGGTGGTATGTCTATGGTAGTGATACAGCCAAAGCCTTCGAGATGCCCGACTTTGTCTTAAAGATGACGTCCACCAACAAGCTGAAAACGTGGAGTTTCAATTGGTAAAAATAGGCACCCTACACCCTAAACCTTTAACCCTAACCCCCCAAATGGATCCAACTGGTTATACAGTATACTCCTATATATACTCCTAATACATCCCATTTTTTGATCTTCCCACTTGACTGTAGAATCTAGTAGGGTTATGTAGGGTTGGGAGTTTACATTCCTGATGCCAGTCTTGATCTTCGGTGAGCGACGGACCTCACTGCTGGAATGATGGGCATTGGGGGTAAATACCAGATGGCCGACATATTCGGATGTGTGAACTGCTGTAATTTTTCCAGGTATATCCAGGTATATCAATATCATTCAATATCCCATCATGTTTATATTATTTCCCCAGTATGTCCCCATTCGGGGTTGGTTTTAGCTCGATAAACGATCCAGAAAACCATGAAAACCATCCATAAACATCTACTATCTTTGGATGGTAGTGAGGTCAATATTGTTCGTTGAGAATCAGACGGGCCAGTTTGGTACATTGTTACTTCATCATCTATCTATGGGTTGTTGAATGACCAATTTTTTATCCCCAAAAAAGTGAGGTCCTATTCTGAACTTCGTCGACCAAGTTGGTCTGATTCTTTTGATTGCTGGCGTTTTGGTGTGTCTGGGTATCTCCATCAAGATACGCCTCATCGGACAGATGCTCCTTGGAATGCCGGTGAAATACAAAGATTGTGTCGGAAAACTGGAGCCTCCCCCAAGTTATCGTTTTTTTAATGGCAAAATGGTGATGAATGATGAATGATTATTTTGACCACATGTCTCTTGTTTTGGACAATTATATGAAATGATGTTTTAAACCACCAACATTTTGGGGTACCATATTTCACAGATTAACATGATTACTGTAAAGGTTGGCAAATAGAAGTTAGCCCACTGAAAATGATGATCACGGTAACTACACTGGAAAATAATGGAGCCCTTAGCCTTTTTCGTCCCTGAACGTTTCGAGATGTTTGGTGACTGAATCCGTTGGTGGATGGGCCCCTTAAAGTTTGCCTTAAAGTGACTTTGGCATATCATTTTCGATGTTATTCCCAAGCAGGATAGTGGATGGCAAGAGATAGGGAAAGTTGTTCCGTTTTTCATGGACACAAGAAAATGAGTGGCAAAGAAGCGGACATAAATTGGAAGCACAGCGATTCCAACAGAGTTTCTGTGGCGGCCATTTTCACAGTAAGCCATTTCCCATTTTTCCAGACATGAAAACGGGATTTCAAGCAATCCCGGAGATTCATCACAATCCCGTCACAGACCATTCCCCAAGATGCCCATCTTGGGGGCCCACCCCAAGGGGCACCTTGGGGCCTTGGCATTTCCAAGGCGTTGGACCTTAGCGAAGAAATTCTTCGAAAGTGTGATGAACACCTCTGTTGGCACGGGACGGAGTGACGGGACGCTATGATGTCAAATGTACCCTCTGGTAGCTGACATAGCTATTGATTTGGTGATTTGCAGTTGATTTACCTATTCAATAATGGTGCTTTTTCGTAGCTATGTTAGTTTACCAGAGGGTAGTCATCCTGAAGGAGAAACGTGAGGATATAATCACCTTTAATCCCCATGCAGCCATTGTTTGGGATATACCAATTTCACATGTCTGGATAAATGTTGATCACGGTTCCTCACTTGGCGCGCTGGAAATGATGGGAATTGGATGGAATTGGATTGGGGTAACGGGGTAAGTAACTATTACCGAATGGCTCAACTTATCATAACTTATCCAGATTTATGGAGGGACGGCAGTTGGAGTACTAAAACCGGAAACATCATGCCTCGTTTGCCTCGTTCCAATCGTTCCAAGAGCAAGAAGGTGAGAAAGAATTACATCAGGCCATGGTTCCCTATTCGGGTTTCCTTAGACTTCTTCCTTCAAACATCAACATCAAAATTGGGGAATATCTGGTTTCTGGTTTCGACTAAGATCGACCCTTTGGCAAGCTCTCCTGGTAGCGTTATAACATGTGTTTTTTCTGTTTGCCCAAAACGTTATATATTTATTGAAAGAGCATTTGTTGCAAGCAACCCCACGATGACATCACCATTCGAAGAATCAGAAAAAATCAGGTTGTTCTTTGCTCCCTCTCAATTTTCCCTTCAACCAATTCTTGATGCAGTTTGAGGGGACCAAAATCCATCAAAATCCAACATTTACACCCCTATTTCATTGGGAATATACCCTATTTTCAGACAAACCTATATTTGGGAAGGCCCTGTGTTGCGTGGTTAACAAAAATAGACGCAGTTAATATTCGGTCGATGTCTTGTTGCGATAGAGGGTATAAGATGGTGTAAGATACAAGATTTGTCCTAACCGTCCCAACCATTCAAACAAAATAATGCAAATGATGTCTAAGATTAGCCATGGTATGCTATTACTTCCCCTATTTTTTCTGGGCTCCAATTGAAACTGAGGATTGTAGGGCAGATTATTGGCACGATCATCAGCTCGGTGGTGATGGTGTTTCTTGGAGTGTTTTTTGTGGACCTCGTGGATTTTGGGTGGGGTGGAGGGCAGTCACGTTGCATGTTGCGCGCATCACTGATGCTACAACGGCTGGTTAAGATACACGTACATAGATGAGTCACCGTCAAAATGGTTAAAGACCACTTGAGTATTGCAGGAGTTTTTTGTCAGAGATGTGCAAGGAACACTGTAAAGCGATAGGCCCAAAAGCGATAACCTGGGACCATACACGACAGTCCATTAAACTTTACGCCAAGCAACCGATGAGGAAAATTCAAGCTGTGGTGCCCTCTCGCTCGCTGTCTTTCTCTTTATCTTTCTTTTTTTTTTCTCTCTCTCTCTCTCTCTCTATCTCTCTCTCTATCGGTTTGTGGCAAATTTCCTTCGAAAAATGTCCAATGTCATATGTTGGAGGGGTTGATTATTTAGCGATAACCTTAGCGATAACTTAGTGATAACCTTTGTTGCACTTGGTCCCCTGGCCAAGCCATAGAGCGAGTTCCACAACTTTAGAAAGGAAATGAAAGGACATGAAGGAAATGAAAGGCAATTAATGCAAAATGAAAGGAACATGCATGCAAATGGAAGGAAGATGAAAGGACATGAATACACATTGGAATGAAAATGAAAGGACTATGAAAGGAAAATGAAAGGACATGAATACAAATGAAAGGAACATGAAAGGAAATGAATGCAAAATGAAAAGAACATGCATGCAAATGAAAGGAAGATGAAAGGAAGATGAAAGGAAATGAATGCACATTGGAATGAACATGAAAGGAATATGAAAAGAAAATGACAGGACATGAATACAAATGAAAGGAACATGAAAGGAACATGAAAGGAAATGATTGCAAAATGAAAGGAAACTGCATGCGAATGAAAGGAACATGAAGGAAGATGCATGCAAATGAATGCAACATGAAAGGGACATGAAGTCGTGCCGAAGCACCTGAAACCAACAACACAATTCCTCGATCGATTTCCGAGCCTGTTTTGGAATGGATTTTGGATGATTTTGGCTTCATGTTGGATCTCGAATATGCTGATTTCGACAAAACCCTGGAAAGCGATAGGGCCCCCCAAAAAGGGATAACCATAACAATAGCAAGTACTCAGATGTAAAGGATTTAGACGGCAGCTCATATGTACACATCTGTCTATAATGTACTGTATATAAAATTATATAACTTACATATAAATACATAATAATACATATACCCCATCAGGATACATTGTATATATATAATTATATATATATATATATATTATACGTATATCCCTATGACTATATTTTATGTTTATACAATGTTATACATAAATATTGACGTCATGGGGATTCAACCCACGTGACAAAAAAAAAAAGTTGACTTTTGTTCGCATCGTTTTTTGGAGGACTCCCCTAATATTCTTACCATAGAAAGACGGAGAAAATTTGCAATATGATCCCCTAGAAACGGTTTGGGTTTTTCATGAATTGGAATCCATTCAAACTTAAGAATATTTCACATTTTGTTTCACCATGACCAACCGTTCTGGGTCGGCATCCCAAAGCTATCGCCTTTTTTTGCCAGCTTTAAATTTCTTATTTCATGATGTATAACCAACTTGTTGCAGGAGCTATTTCAGCCCATTTATAGCGATTTCCCATCATTTTACCATCATGTTACCATCATTTTCCAATCCCCTTCCCGGGATGTTCCTATATTTGTCCGTCATTTTCTCATCATGTTCATCTTTAATCAATGGGAATTTCAGGATCCTGAAATGGAGGTACTGTACCATATAAGGCCATATTTTGTGGGGATATTCCCTTACATAGGCCATATATAGGCCTTATATATGGTAGATACCTCCAATTTAGGTTCCTGAAATGGCCATTGATTTAAGGCCCAAAAATGGGGGGGGCAGAACTGCAACGACTTGACCCAGGACACTTGCTCTGACCCTCGGTTTGTTGGGCGCTGTCCTGGACATTGCTGTGGAACTCCTCAGCGTGCTGGCCGTGCTGGTGCGGACCGGTGTCGTTGCATCCCGAACGTGGATGCCTATCCAACGTTACTTATAATTAAGCCCAAAAAGATAGAAACTTGAATATACAACTATTTCACTATTTTAGTAGGAAATTACAAACTTCTATCTTTTTGGCGGTTAGTACAGTTGTGTAGAATTGTATATACCTGGGACTGACGTTCGAGTCTGATTGTTCCATGGCAAGATTATGGACTGATTGATTTTCAAGAAGCAATAATATATACCCTCTGGTAAACTAACATAGCTATGGCAAATCACCATTTTTAATGGAAAAACTCACTATAAATGGTGATTTTCAATAGCTATGTTAAATTACCAGAGGGTATATATATATAACTACATGTACACATGATACACGGGTAGAAAATCTATATGTTTTCCAATGGCGGCCATAGGGGTAAACCTAAACCTGCGTCCTGTGGATCATCATCATGATATCCGTGATATGTCCAAACAATATGGAATCTATGGGTGTTCGAATCCCAATAGTTTGCTGGTGAAAGCACCATAAAATGACGGGCGAAGTCCCGAAGTCCCATGTTCATCGTTAATGAAGTAACTATTTTTGATGGCTAAATCACAGTTCTTGATCCAAAATTCGCAGTCATGGTTCGCAAATTTTCATCGTCAAATCACCATTTTGCCTGCTTAAATCCCAGTGTTTGATGTAGATGATGTGGACTTAAAATCAGCATGTCAACATAATTATTGAATAAAATAGGTCATTGATCCATCAAAATAAACCATTCTCCACATCTATTACATAGTCTATTACATAGTCTATGTTAGTTTCGCCTTTTTCGGGGCCTAGTTCCCATGTCCCATAGGATCCATGTATGCTATATATGGTAACATTTGCCATCAATATACCCCAAATGTTAGCATATATACCATACATGGATCCTATGGGTGTTTTGGTTGGCTCACTGGGCACCCTTGGTCGCGGCACTGATCGTCAGGTGCCCTTGGGGCTGCTCCTGGGAATCCAAGTGAAACGTCGCATGGCACCGGCCATGCTCGAGGTGATTTGCCCCGTGACCTCGGTGGAGATGGGGAATCAACAGCATGTTGTGCTGGATTAGCCTCTGGTTAACAGTTTGCCATGGAAGCCATGGCCCATTTTTGATAGGTAAAATGAGGTAAACCATCGATTTCTATGGGCTATGGCTTCTATGGCAAACTGTTAAATAACCAGAGGGTAGTTTCCTATAAACACTGATTGGTTTGGCAATATGTTTTTGCTGTCAGGAGATTTGGATTCAAAGTAACCAGCCAAAATAATCTGATTGGTGGTTTGGAACATGAATTTTATTTTTTTCCGTATATTGGGAATAATCATCCCAACTGACTTTCATATTTTTCAAAGGGGTAGGTATACCACCAACCAGAACATATGGCAGGAACTGGCAATTACTTTCTATAATATAAACATGGCACCGTCCAAAATCATGGGATTGATCGGATCTGTTTTTTTTGACGCATGCATGATTTTATCATACTGTTAATGGACATATACCATATAAGAATAATATAACTCACATAATCCATCATGTTCGTTCCATTAATAAAGGATCCCATTACTGGAATGACATGTATATTGCGTGAATGAACTGGATATGTTGAACTGGATTAAGGCAAACATCTGGGAATATATGGGATTCCACTTTAACATAATCGCATCATGGCATACTGTATTCCAAATTAAAATAACACATGTGGATATAATGAAGGTACAATGGGATATAATAGGATTCTGTTGGTGATGTAAACATGTGCGATTCAAACTGCATGGCTCATATGATTCTGCGCTTGGTCATTGGGTCGATCTGACGAAAATTCTGTCTGGAAAAACGGTGAAATAATTTACCTGAACTGGTTCAATGTATATATGTCACAATTTTCAGAACCGGATGATGGGAAAATTCGCAAGAAAACCATGAAAGAATGATAGCACATATAATGCTGTGGGATGAACTTACCAAGTCATGGCCAGTTCAAGTGGTGACAAATGCAACAACCAACAATCCCTCTGTTTTTTTTTGCAGCGAACTGAAAAACGTCACCATTTGGGATATAGTAAAATACATATCAAACTCGGCCATGGCTTCCACAACTACGGGAGGCTACTGGGTCGAGGTTCAGAAAAATGGTTGACTCATTGGTTAATTGGTTGATAGGGATTACTCCGTGATTACAGCAACAACATTTGTGGATGATGATGTGATGGAGATACTGTGGATGGTTGTGAAATCCTGCAACACCAAAGGATGGTTGAAACCCTAGAAATAATGGGATAAAGCATCTATCAACTGGTGCATGATTTATTCCATCCACGATATTTTCTGGGGTGTAGTGTAATTAATGGGGTATTCCCCAGAACTGGAAGATCTGGAAGATGTTTTGTAACAGTGGCAGAACAACTGAGATTTTTCTTGGGGAAACTGGTGGGATCTTGGAACCCTTGGAACCTATTTAGCCCTATTTTAAGACAAACCCAAATGGTGAATTGATGAGCCTCATTAACCACTCATTAATTACCGATTTACATAATATGATTTAATCAAGCAAAATGCTGGTTTAATCTGGTTAGTATTGGTTAGTTGAATTCATTTAAGAACCACTAATTCATTCGCATCACAGCATTTGGGCCATTTGGGCAACCGGGCAACGGTAGTTCAAGCTAGATCAGTCAATTTGTCATCAGGCAAATAGGAAAACATGGTGAATAGCGCAGTGATGCCCGGCAGAATCTTATATGCCAATGATTCTCATATCAATACCCAGTACCCATACAATAATGCAAAATATCGTCAATACTATTCAAGTTCTTTCGAAACATATCAACGTATGGTAAACAACAAACAATACGAGAGTTTGTGGACGGGGAGCATGTCAATAGTACGCAACTAGGCTTATAAACCAACGCAACTGCAGGATATCACCTTGTGGTAAAATGGATTAAAATGGAATTATTACGGATTGTATAGTAAACTACCATAGTATTGTTTCTTACAAATGTCCATGGCTACTTTGAGCATCTCGGGTTACTCGTAGACACCCATTCAATTAATCAACACTAGCTATAGCCACTGTTTATAAAGCAACAGCCACAGAACTGCGGGGCACCAGCTAGGAACCATGGAATCAAGATATGATATTTCTAATATAATTTGATATAATATAATATAATATATATATAGAATATATGTGTATATTATGTATTTGTATATAATATATAACTACATTGTATTGTACTATATTATTATTCTTTATATTATATTTACATGATATGTTCTTGTAACATTCTACTTTATGCCGACGCTATTCATCCTGACAGGTACTGGGGCGCTTCGGCTTCTTCCTCCACCTCGCCTTGTTCGCGCGACTTCTCAGAGGACATTCCCGGAGAAGCGCCTGACGGCAAAGTCGTGGCGCTGGAGTGGTGAAAATGTGGAGCTGCGAGCGGCCGGTTGCGAAAAAGGGGGGGGAACCCCAACAAGTCACCATGGTTTAACCTATGCTAAGTCATGATCCATGACGACTGGAGGATATAGGTGGTACCCCTATGTGGAAACTGTCAGATCCTGGAAAACTTGAAGCCATTCTGCAGTTTCCAGTGGAATTCATGTATATAAAATATTTAGGAAAAACACATGAATGTTATGTGCATGATTTGTCATATTGCGATGTTTGCTTGTAGTTTATGCTTCGTGTTAATGGTTCGTGCCAACGTGGTCTGACACCTACAAGTAGCTCTTGGCAGTGGATATTTTCTCAGTTGTGAACCAACGTGAGCCAATCGTGATGGGAAATAGCTTGATGGATCATCGCGATATGAGTTGGTCATCAATGGCCAGAAATGAGGTAACTATCATCAAGTAAGAACTGTCGAAGATTCCAAACATTTCGTGTTTTTCTGGGATGATTTAAAGTTGCAGCAATCCGGACTTGATCAATCTGAGAAACGCATTCAATGTTCAGCTAATCCCTTAGAATCTCCGAGTTATTTAAAATAAACACAGAACTGTAACAACTGTGACTTGGCAATCCTATCCCCCTAATACTCTATCTATATATACATAATGATATATAATAATAGTAATAATAATAATACATATACAAATATACAGATTATATCTATATATACATTTATATATTTATATGTATAATTGTATACATATACCCCATCTCGATGGGACTCGGAAAAGAATTGATCCAGGACATTCCGCCAAACATCTCGGGGGGGTCAAGGACACGGGGCATCCAGGATGCTTCCTGTCATCCTCAACTATCAACTATAGATAATATATTCGCATCTAATATTAAGGATTACCTATATTAGCAATAGTTGAGGTAATTGTATGTAATTGTAAGCTATATATAGTCTAATATTAAGCTAATAGTAACACTAGTAAGTATACTAATTGACCTATTGGGAGCTCTTTCGATCTATTTATAAGTCTAGTTATAGATTTATTTGATTTTATTTGGGGTTATGAAATAAATCATCCAAGAATGCACAAGCAAGTTGCTGGGTATGTAAAGCGAGTGACTCTGGCATCATCTGAAAACGATGAGGCCTCAGCCAGAGTGTGAACTGCTGCAGCTGACATGCCTCAAAGCCTCTAAAATCAGCTCCTAATCATGGCGTTGGCTGAGTGTAAATCGCTCTCGGTCTATGGAAAGATTTCCTTCTCCATTTACTACTTCATCATCATTTTTGGCGGCATGACCACCGTCTTCGGAATGGTGGCCCCGCTTCAGTCCGCTGACTGCATGGCGGCACCATTTCTGGCCGACAAGGATCAGAATGATCAGATCGTTTGGTTCAAGGCGACAGGCCGGATGTGTGGCGCATTGGCCACCCTTTTTCTCATCGCAGTTTACCTGCTGGGCCATTCCATGACATCCTTGTTTCTCTTGTTTCTCTGGGGCCTTCTGAATTTCCTCAACTTCGCCCTCATGATTCCAGCGGATTTGAAAGATGGGGGGTCTGAAGAAGCCCAAAGGTGCAATAGTTACATGAAGCAACAAGTGGGAGCCTTTGCACTTTTGGAGGCAATTGCTGTTCTCTTAGCATACTTGGATCATCGATGCAAGTCCAAGCCCAACTCGCTAGAGGAACATCTGAGTTCTTCAGAATAAGTCGTTGACAAAAAGCGACATCGTTACAGCCCGAGGTCCTGGCTTCAGCAAAAAATCCGCGGGAACCGTGTCTCAAGCAATGGACATCAGCATTCAACAGGGGCAAAATTCACTTAACTGTTACCCCCTGATTCCTGAGATATATACAACATGTATCAATATGTACTATCTGTGTGAAAATAGACATGAGGGCCTTAAGTTCTTTCCAAGGACATCACATCACTGGAAAGGGCCTAACTTGACTTGGCGCCGAGTTTGAACCCCGCTTGAATGATGTTCTTAAATTAGCGCAATGAGATAAAATTAAATCAACGTAGTAATTATAATATATATATATATATACCCATTTGGTTATTTAACATAGCCATGGAAAGTCACCATATTTTTAATAGGTAAACCACCTATAAATGGGCCATCTATACCATGGCAAACTGTTAGTCATAACCAGAGGTTATGTATATTAGATGGGTAGTGAACTGGCTGCTGCATCCCAATATAGATCCAGCTGGCTGGTTTTTGTGCTATGAAACATTTACCCAGCCGTGGCAGGGCATTCCTTTGGCTCAATATGGACCATGGAGGGTCTACTGGGGAACTGGATGAAAAATATCGCCTTATAAGTATCAAACATGGGGATTTACCCTCTGGTAAACATACAAAAAGCTATTGAACATGGCCATTTCTAGTGGATTTTCCCATGAAACATGGTGATTTTCCATAGGTTTTCGTATGTTTACCAGAGGGTAACCATCCCCAAATGAGGAGATCTTAACCTGACGAGCTCAAACACTTGTAGGTACCTTGCAGGGTAACATTTGTCATGTCCTGGTACCATCTGGTTGATAAACAACCACTGCTGTATAGATGATGGTTAGAAAGGGCATTGACATATTGAAACACAAACATGGAGAACCGCTTATCAGCTTATCCAGTTCAGTATTTTGATATCCAATGATTCAATCAGATTGACCCTTCAAAAGCCATTTCTTGACCCTGCAAAGTATAGCGAACCCACTGGCTGACCTCATCATCATCATAAGTACCTGAATTGTTCACAGGGGGAATCATCTCATTTTTTTTCAGTTCCAGATGTTCATAATTATCGATTCCTCAATCTTAACATAGAATATACTCTTCTTTATTACCTTTAATCGTTATAGATTACTCCAAACAGCTGATGAACAGCTTCCCCTTGCTCCAGGCCTCCGGTTGAGGGCCCCGGCAAATGGGTGCCTTGGTGAGAGATCATGCCCACCTAAAACCCACCGAAAATCGTGGATCAAACACTTGAAACAGGGCAATGTTGAATAGAATATAGAAGAACCAAGAACAATCTGCTTTGAGCCCAGTTTGAACATGAAAGATTGGAGATCTTCGTGACGGACAGACTAAACAAATATGATGAATGAATGAGTAGGCATTGATGTTGGACTGGAGGACCAACAACTATAAAGAATATCAATATGTAGTCTCCAGGATTTTAGACCGAACTCATTCGGAATAGACTTGGTCCGAGAGGAACATGTTGCCTGAATTTGGGCCGTTTGAAATTCTCACGTGTAAGTCTATGAAACATCCATGGCATTTATGACTCATTACCAAGTGACGATGTGAACTACCAGCGTTTCGACTGATCCCCACATAGATGGAACTTGAATCATCCAGGAAAGCATCGATTTACCAGCCAATCATGCTGGTGAAAGCAAAACCTTGCGACTAATTTAGGGATTTTGAGGGTTTTCAAATGGTTTCAAGTACTCCGAAGTCCCTGGACTTTAGGGGCATCGTTGGATGCCCAACCGTTGGGTCTCTCTGAAACTCGCCCTTTTGTGTTGACTTTGTTTGAAACCACTCAAATCACTGGTGCTAGTGATGTAACTTGGCCATAAGAGTTGGATTGAGGAAACAACCACCACCGAAAACCCTGCAAGGCCTGTCACAGCCGGTCCAAGGCGCAGTTTGTCGCAGCTCCGGTGGAGGCGCCCATCAACCAGGCGCGAAGTTATTACCCGGCTATAAGTATGGGGGAAAGGGATGGAAAGGGTATAGGGATAACCCACAAACTGTGTTAGTTGGGAAAATGGCGGTCAATGAATCATGAGCTTTTGAGTATCCGACTGAGTCTCGTATTTTCAGACAAGCCCATTGGAGGAGGTTGGAACAAATTAAAGCCCATGAAAACTTTGTTTTTTTGGGAGAAAACCCGACTGATACTCATCCACAACACATGCAAGCTGGATTTTTCCTGGTTTTCCGAATCCATTGTTTCTTTCGTTTTAGTCATGTGGAAACCCAATTCTGGGACTTATTTTGGACACATTGCCATTGCTTGTTTCCGCTAAAGCGAACAGGTCTTCCACCTTGTTGGGTTGCACACCTGCAAATCGGTGCGGGTAAAATCCCCATGGTATTTTGGGCTAGATCTCCAAGAACATCCTCGGTTCAATCTCCATGATCGAGCCGCATGTTAGGCGGGCGACGAAGAGGGCTTTGCCACAAACTTTGGTGCCGCTCGATGCGCAGTGCTGGGGATGTGTGATGGTGTGTGGAGCTTGCGTTTTTTTGAGATCGGATCCTACTGTACCGGTGGGATTATAGCTGGGTTTCTAAGCCAATCAATTGGTAGAGAAGCCTGGTGATTGGACGGGATCATTTACCATATACCAGATACAATGTAGCAGTTTATCAAGCTTAAAACTATATACATACCCGTACTTGAAGGTCTGAACCAGCTTTTGCAGAACGCTCAACTACGATCGCATTGTCAAACCCGATTTCGCATCGAAGTTGTTGTGTGGTGTCTAATATGGTGGTTTCCTAAAATGGAAGTACCCCGAAATCCCAAATTAGAAAGTTTTATATACCCTCTGGTAATTTGTTACATAGCTATTGAAGCCATGACCCAGTCGAAATAGGTGGATTTTCCCATTAAAAATGGTGATTTTCCATAGTTATCTTAGTTGAAACCCATGGTGACTCGGGGATCCCCTATTTTTGGGGACTGTTTCTGAGGCTGGTTGGACCTTGGGCCGAAAGAGGTCGGCGGAGGTGTGGGAACCTGGGTGAGCGGAGACCCATCTGTCCGACACGACTGGGCCGGTCATTTGGGGTAAATGTTGGTGATTGTTGGTGAATATTCCAGCACCAGGACGCATTGTGGTGAAAAGAAATATCATGGAATATAATAGCTATATATCATATATCCCATTATCCCATTATCCCATTGATATAGCTATTATATTCCATTAAACAGCTACTATCATTGGATAGGGCGATGCTATGGGCAACATCGTTTTTTATTTTTCGAAAAGCGATGGGTTGATCCAGGGGAATTGGAGAATCGATTGGCATTCGGTGTCTCTTTTTTGTTGTGCCCTGTTCAGAAATTCCAAGTACCATGGAACTTGCGGGTAGCCGGGTTAACCCAACCATGTGTTTAGTCCATCGAACTGGTGGAGCCATGGTTATTGATCATCCATGGTTCATCATTTTGATGGATATCAACGGGATTTTCATAGTGATTCATAGTGGATTCATGATGGTTTAACGTGATTTCATGGTGATGAATAGGGAAAGATGTTTTGGATTTTCAGTGACATCAGAACAAGTTGTATGCCACTATTTATCAATCGTCCACACACGTTTTCCTCGATCGAAACAGGGATGAATACATTTAGGAACCAACACAAATAGGGATGTGCATCTAACAACAAGCTAGTTAAACATATCCTGTATCATTGCATGTTTGCCCTAAAACTGGTTGACAGGAACTGAACAAGCTTTAGTGATCCAGCACAGACGATTTCTAGAACATTCAGAGGTAGGTACCTGATTCTGTGCCGGTCAAAAGAAAACCCCAAACATCGGAGTGTGAATATCAAACACAGTAAGAAATGGTGGTTTCCAAGGTCAGACAAGTTTTGAACCACAGTCGCCGGGTGCGCAGCGCATGATTTCCTGAAAGTTCTATGGCAAGAGGTCGGTATCAGTCTCTATTGACATGTCCGCGTTGTTTGATCCTGCATTGATCAGGTGTCCTTTGGTTTCTCTTGTTTGGGGAGGTTGACACATCGCCTGACATGGTTACCGATGGTTGTTGGACAGGGTGTCTGAAAATGAGGGACCGGGCCACTATGGGCTATTCAATGGAGAAGACAGATGATGATGATGATCTGTTGGAATTGGGGGGACCCGATTTTCAGACAAACTCGGATAGTGACCATATCGCCAAATCATGATCCTTGCAGAACAACCTTTTTTTTGTTGCGCCGAAACATCATGACGTCTTAGTGGTAATTCATGCTGGAATGATAGTATAATTAGTATACATGATAGTACCATTTCTGGGCACGACCTCTTGAAATCTATGAGTGTCTATGAATGGAACCCGAAACATGTTACTTTTGAGGATCTATTCTCCAGCTCCCAAAGTCTCAACATATCCCTGGGATGATTCAATGATGATCCCCAGTGACTTGTTTCAGGGGGGTTGAAACCAACAACAAGTTATACCCTCTGACAATTGAACAAAGCTTACCCTCTGGTAAATAAACATAGACCCTGAAAATCACCAATTTTTAATGGAAACTAATCTTCCAACCCCTATCTGCCAGGGTCTATGTTAATTTACCAGAGGGTAACTACGAAAAATCACCATTTTCAAAAAGGGTCCGGCATTTTTGTCGACAATTCTCGACCATTCCACCATGCCTATGTCAGATGATCACAGGGTAATTCCCATGACGGATCCATGGTGCTGGTATATATGCTAACATGACTGGGGTATATTGATGGGATTCATGTTACCATATATAGCATACATGAATTTCCATGCCTATGTCAGATGGTCACAGGGTATAGCCTTAGCACATTTGTATCTCCATATATGAGTTGGCTCCAAGAATCCCCATGAATTTCCTAGGCCGGGTGAGGTTTTTGGATTTTTTGGAGGGGAGTACCTTGTAAATGACTGGGGGAAATGCCAAGTGGCCACATGTGGCCACGGTCGATTTTGATGGTCGATGTTGATGTCGTTTTTAAGCGACTTACGAAAAAGGCAGAGCAGCATTTTTGGAAAATTCAAGTCGGGTGACACATGGCCATGGATCAATACCTATAAATACTATATATAAATACAACACTACTATATGTTTAGGATTTTTTAAGGGGAATGAACATCCACAAATACCAGCAGGTTGGATGTGAACTGGGCTACTGTTGGTGACTTGACCCATTCCCAAATGTTGAAAGCTCCTGGTGGTGAAGCCGGTGAAGCCCCAAGGCGAGTCGATGGGGTTCCAAGAAAGCCAAGTCGATGGAGACGACTGAGAGCGAGACCCGCGTTGAGGACGACATGTTGAGGATAGATTTCTTGAAGTGAGGTATATATATATCCTAAATATGGTGTATATGTAAATTTTCATCTATATCAACATGAAATTTGGAACACATATCAATTGCTTTTGCGTACCCAAAAATTATCATGTTTATGGGGATTTTTTTGGTAAACCATTGAATTTATTGGACCCTATCTTCAGACAAACTCACATTGTAACCATCCGTCTGACAATTTGTGTAGGCGGCCGATTCGGGTTCCAATTCTGAGCTCTGGTTGTGGATGCTGGTGGTTCCAAGCAAAATGACTTTAGTTATACTTTAGTCTGGTTGGTGGTTTGGAACATTTTTTATTTTCCCATATATTGGGAATAATCATCCCAACTGACGAACTCATATTGTTCAGAGTTGGTGGTTTGGAACATTTTTTATTTTCCCCAATAGTTGGGATGATGATCCAATCTGACTAATTAATTAATATTTTTCAGAGGGGTAGGTATACCACCAACCAGTTAGTGTATTTTGGTTCCATCTGTACCTCAAACACTGATCCTAGCTGAAGATTTGGCAACCAGCGGCAACCAGGTGATGTGGGATGGTATACATACACAATCATTGCACACATAACATGTATGTACTATGTATCATACAATGTATGATACAATTATATATA
>Ga0126342_10001276_pt1 | contig 34550 bp, 48 predicted proteins | sample Cyp1metagenome_FD_92528 | JGI IMG/M metagenome (GOLD analysis project Ga0126342, IMG submission 92528) | Coral microbial communities from Lord Howe Island, Old Settlement Bay, Australia - Cyphastrea 1 metagenome | ecosystem: Host-associated > Invertebrates > Cnidaria > Coral ...
AAAAAAAGACAAGACATACCTTGACAATCAAAAAGCGACAACCACAAGTACAGTATCCACAGTATCTCCCTCATCTGAACCAAAACACAAACCCCAACAGCCTAAACAATTGTCCCCCTCATCCAAAACCAAACATTGACACATCACTTTAGCAACAAAATTACCCCCAAAATCCCACCTGAAAAATGATCAAAACCAAGGATGAAACATTGAACCCCAACACAAAATCATAACAAGCAACATACAAACATATACGCCCTGAAACCTCCATTTATCCATTTTTTCCTGGGACATGTCATGGTATGATTTGGCACAAGTCCGATGCTCTCACCTCCGGGAGTTGCTTGTCCAAGATATTGACCGTGGCTCCACTCTCCTCTGGGTTGGTTTGTTGCGATCCCCAAAAAGTGATCTACCAAAACGATCAAGACTGGTGGCACCTAAGGAATAACAGCAACAAAAGAGGAAAAAAAGTGGGATAAAAACCAGACCTAATTGGTTTTGGGGTAAATAAGGTAAATACTCAAACGACAATGTCAACGTCATCTGCAGAGATCCACAATTCCCCTGATTTAAAGCTGAACATCTTGAAGCCGTTGAGAAGCCATAGCCACCGTGGCCACCGTGGCCGCTGTAGCCACGCCTGACGCAACTCTTTGATGATTGCGCCCGCCTTGCCAATGACCCGGGGAACCTGCAAAGGTGCAGAACATGGTACCAGGTGAATGCGATCCATAACTCCGGACCAAACATTGAACATAATATATATATATATATACATATATATATACATATATATATACATACATATATATATATGGAGGAATTTAACCTGCGTTTTATTTTCAAAAATGTGAAATAACCTTCAAAAATAAGGAACCAGTCAACGGTAATGGCTGAGTGTCCGAGAACAAAAGGCATAGCTCGTGCCCCAAACACCAAGTCATAGCCTTCATAGCCATGAAATTGTGGAGTTGACCATGTTCAGAAGCCCCGAAATCATGTCCTTTCCGATGGCTGATGGCCTGCAGCTGCTCCAACAGCATGTAACATGGCACATCGCCGGGCTCCAAGGTGATCATGATGGTTGCGATGTTCCCATTCTTCCAGCCCCAATCTTGTTGCTCGCAGGATTTTGTATGGTTGATTATGGTTGTATGTTTTGTATAACTTCTTCATGTCTGCATCCACATCTCATATCTTTACAAAGAAGTAATAAGTGGATATAAGTGGGCTAGAAGAGCCTTTCAATCCGACTTCCATGGCTCTCATGGTCTTGTTCTAGCTGACCATACAGCGTTATCTTCATCAAATTTGATGGGCCAAATGGCTGCGGTGTCTGGTTGTTTCGTAGATGTTTCATAGATGTTTCGCAGAATCGGTGTCTTCCTGGCACCGTGATGTCAACTCTATCTCAGGCAACCAAGTGGTTGTTTTTCCTCGTTTTACAAACCTCGACTCGTGGCGGAAAATGATGGAAAATGGCTTCGAGTTACACTGGACATCCAGCCTTGACATATTCTCCGAAGTGACCTCCAGTGCAGTGAAGGTCCCAGGATCCAATGGTTCCCCGCTCCATGTGTCATTCACATGCTTCAAGGGGCTGTTCCATCCCCCATAAAATGCCTGGCTCATGCAGGTTCAAGATGTCGAAAAATGCCAATTCGGACCCATCCTAACTTGCTATGGCTGAAAATGCCAAGTTCGAACAGCAAAGTGGCTGGTCTCATATTTCTGTCGCTCGGAACTGCCCGTTTTGTATCAGCTTGACAATAAAACATCAGAATCCCGATTTTGATTGGACAATCATGGCATATCAATAGTAAACCTTCTCATTTGGCATGGAACAACATGGAAAAACAATGTAAATCTGCTCTCTTCGGTGATGGTAAATTTTCCCCATTTCCACCTTGGGCGAGCTCAGACTGGGTCGACACCATCTGGGCGGTTCCTGATATCCACTTGCGGGGGTTCAATCAATCCAAAAACTACTTGATGCTCCTGTTACATCCTGTTACAATCCTCAATCATCCTGGTTAGGGATGGAAACTAGAAACGCTTCGAAACCACCATAGCTGTTTCGGACTCTCTGATGATCCTCTAACTTCTCAAAGATGAGCTTGAAAGTCGAAAGGTGCATGCATTTTGGGGCGTTGCAAGAATATATGGGAAGAATGCTGAGGGTGAGCCCTCCTGATTGGTTTGAAAAAACTTAGTACCAATTCGGTATCTACTTACATCGTTGCACTGTGTCTGTGCTTCACCCACCTGGGCACCAGGATTCAACACATCAACCCACAATGCAAAAAACTGGAGGGCACCCCTTTAGTGTGACCAATCACAGGAGTTGGCAGACTCTTCCAGGACTTTTATGGACTTTTGGAGACCTCCAGCGTTATGATCTTTCAGAATCTGTCGGACTTGTTTGTTCCCCCATGATGATGGTTTCTTCCCATGGTTTTTCCCATGGTTTTTCCCCATCATCTGTCAGATATGCCCATGGCGATTCCCCATGGCTAGGCCCCGCAAACCTCTTCCAGCCAGGCCAGGGATGCTGTTCCTCAGGCTGCCGGATTCATCGAGCCGGTATCAATGGGCCTTTCATCAAGGCTGGGGGCCCCAAACTGGTCGGCAGGTCCTGTGGAAAACCAATAGCACATACACAGATTGGACATCGCTACCTAGCCGCCCTAGCCGCCCATAGCCGTTGGAGCCAAACTTTTGGTGGCCCTTTTCGATCCATTCCCATTTCCGTCACCCGAACACTCTCCTGGGCATCGCCACGCTGGATCTGCCACAGGGCGTGGTGTCTTGTGAGCGAATGTTCGTAGCCGCTTGGATGATTGATGATGAGATATGATGAATACATATGAATACAGTATGGTTTCAAAGATTTGATTAGACTGTCAAGGTCCCCACACCTGACAAGTTTGGCCCTTAACAAAGCCCTCGGCCTGTGGACCCAAGTCCAGGCGTGTACCTCTCTGCCCTCAGGTCAAGAGCTGCCGTTCTCGAACTCAAATCCAGCTAGGGTTGTTTCATGTGATTTCAAAAAAGTCAGGCTAAGGTGGCTCACAGCAGCCCATCATCAGGAAACTGCCCACTCTCCAAACTACCGTGTGTTTGTCTGCCCGGCCTCCTCCCCATCCTCATCCTCATCCTCGTCATCGTCATCGTCATCCTCATCATCATCCTCATCATTATCCTCGTCATCGTCATCGGTCCCCCGAAATGATCCTGGAAACTGCCCGGAGGCCACTGGGACTCGCACCGGTCAGACTGGGAGTCTCCTGGCCATGTCAACGCATCAGATTTAGCCGAGGGGCTCTACTAGGCAAAGTGAATGCCCAGCCGATCTACCATGGTTGGTGCTTGCAATCCACCAAAATTGTGAGTCCATTCGGATGGTCATCACATTTTTTTGGATCGAAAGTTGGAAATCGGTTCAAACCACCAACCAGCCCTGAAGTCTCTGAAAAGCCAACGTATCCAGATTTTCCAGGTTGTTTTTTCCTGCAGATGTTCCAGAAGATTTTGTCGCAGCTGGGTCAAAGGGACAACCTTTACAGAAAACGCTGCACGTTTCTCCGGGTTACCTCCAAAGCCATCTTGACCTCAGGGCTGCTGAGTCACGTCTGGTCGTGACTTTCTGGGGCACGAAGGGAAACTGAAAGTATATATAATATATTGGGGGTAGCTTAACCAACTACAATTGGGCATAGAACGGGGACAATTCTTTGGATTCTAAAGATTCTAAAGCAGGCCTTCCAAACGTTGCAACCAGAATGAGTCAGATTTGACCCTGGACCTTGCCTGTCTTCTGCTGATGTGAACTACCGTTTCCCTTGGGAATCCCCGCGCAGCCCCAACACGAGGCGCAGCTGAGGATTCCGTTGCGAAGAGATCATGAATAGCTGGATACGATCGATATGTTAATATGTTTTGAATATCTTATGACCTGATAAAAAAAATATAAAATATATATATAAATATAGGTGTTCTGTGTTGTTCTGACATGTTGTCCTCAAAAGAAAAAAAACGTTTGGACCTGGCTGAGTGTCTTGATTCGGTTTAGAAACTGGTTCAATGTTACAACCGGCAACCAGCAAACCCCGGCAAACCGAGGCCGATTTCTTCAGTCTGTGTCTCATGTCCTGTAAGAATTGGCCACCGGTGCAGCAGAATGATGGCTATGGCGCGTCGTAGCTTTGAGCCAGGGCGCCTGCGACACAAACTAGTCAACCAACCAGCAGCCAAAAACCACCAACCCAATCTGCTGTTCAGCTTTCGGCCAGGTTCCACTGCAACGCTTTTGGTCTTTTTCTTGCCTCATTTCTCCTTTGTTCGCCTTGAAACAGTGCGAATCAATATGGCAACATGACATGCCTCTGGTGAAACTTTGGCACCTTGAGGCCTCCTCAATCCTCCGCAATCTCCAGGAACCACTCCCAACATTTTTCAGGTATCTTCAGCAATATTTGCTATCAATAAACTATAAATATCTATAAAACATATTAAATAATCCAATATCACTTGACCCACTTTCTGGAACGCGGGTAGGGCCGCGGTTTGCTCATTTCATCATTCCTGCTGCATGCGCTGCAAAGCCGACCGTCAACAGCAGGTGAGGGGACATCGCAGCTTCCTTGGTGAGGTGAGCCATCAGTATCGACAAACACAGAGTTGGTCGAGATTCTTCCTAGGCACCTAACACCTTAGCCAAAAACATGCGCCTTTGGAAGGGCTCGTGGTTAGTGAGTTCATCCAGTTTTTGCACTTCGCACACCCTGGTGTCAACGGAGATCAAAGTCATAGGAATAGGCCTAATTCTGGCAGGTTGAGATTGGTCAATTGACGCTCCCAGCAAGTTGTAGGCTGAGGGTGGTGGCGTTCTGGTGAGGCACACCCTCTGAGGAAGTTACCGCCCCTCACTGGTCACATGTGAGCTTTCATGGACCAAGCTTGCCGAGACTGTCATGGACATGGCCCCCATGTTGGCGCAGCTTGGGTCAAAATTTCGCCGTGGAAATCACACTGGGACCTGTGGGTTTTCTCGTCGTAAACCATCCCTTGGGTGCCCATCCAATCCATTGAATATGCCCAGCTTCCTTCAAACTGATTGCATCCTTTGGCCGTCCCACATCACTTTCAGCCACAGCCAGGAAGTGAACCCCCGTGGCACCGGCGTGAAACAGGCTCAGCGCGGCAGAGATCAGCGACCTTTTCAGTTCAACACCCAGGGCTTGTTGAGATATGTTGACACGTGGCAAGCCGATGGGGCAATGGAATACCAACTGTGGCGTAACAGTTGGATGTACGAAAAAAGCCAGGTATCGGACACTGTATTTTCGCCAATTTCGTGGGTGACACGGCCAATATAGAGGCCAACATACAAATTATGTTGTTCGATGCTCATGATTAAGTAAATTGAGAGGTGCTTTGACTGGGGGTAGCCCTAAGTGTAGCAAATTGAAGGTGCAAAATGGGAAGCAACAGCTATTTGCCGCTGCCCTGGCGAGGTACAAACCTTCTCTTCCAAGGAAGTGGATACTTTCGAACACCAATCTTGTTATCACAAAAAATGATATGTGTCTGTGGAAAACACCGTTCGAAACAAATGATGGCTTCAGAACGCCTAGATACCATGTACATATGTATCATATGTATCAATTCTGGAGCACCCAAGCGGATCAATGTTATCACCAAAGTATTGCACTTGTTACACGCATGGGAACACCATGGAAATGATACCTTTTAGAACTCATATTTATATAATACAACATAATACAACAAAAATGTTTGTAAGTGCTATCCCCCACCTCAAACGCAATTCGGAGCGACTTCTGCACCCAATACAACTCGAGAAAGGGCTTCCAACTGCAACTGAGCCACGTGGAACTGTCATGAACCTTTCCATTCAGAAGAACCAGCAGGCCCAGACTGCTCAAGCCTAGTAGACCGCAGCCGTGCCAGCGTCGGTAGAGCCGTGCGCGAGGGCTACTCTCCTTTGAACCCGGGAGTTCCCGTGTCGTGTGAATCCCCAAGTTGCGAGGTGAACCATACCATGGCTGCATCCTGGGAATCCTGGTTCTAGGCGTTTCATGTTCCAATCATGTTCAAACTATTTACATCATTTTTACATATAGATCATATAGACATATATAGATATAGAATGATATAGACTATAGACTATAAATGGCGATGATACGATGGCCAAAGTACAAAAAACTCGATGTTTTCAACGTGTTCCAACCCAGGCCTGCAATGTGTCCATGGCACCACGGCCACGGATCACCAGCAGGGACCCCGCCAATGCTTCGATCCCACTGTGGAAGGCATAGAGAAATTCCTCAAGCAACAAGCCAACTCTTCGACGGCTGGGGTTCCTATGGGGGATCCCCAAGTCACCATGGGTTTCGTTGCTAAAATACTCTGATAACTTGGATGATTTAGGGGTACCCCCAGGTAGAAAGCCCATGTACAGTTGAGCATCGAGAGTATAGTTTAATTCCAGCCCCGTAGCTTGAGATACTCAAATTCCAGCCCCGTAGCTTGAGATACCATCTCCGTAGCCCCGTAGCTTGAGATACCGGCCCTGTACCTTGAGATACCTTGAGATACTCAAATTCCAGCCCCGTAGCTTGAGATACCTTGAGATACTCAAATTCCAGCCCCGTAGCTTGAGATACCGGCCCTGTACCTTGAGATACCTTGAGATACCTTGAGATGGTTTTTTTCACCAAATGCTGCAGCCACAATGAAAAACGATTCCAAATCCCAAAACATTTCTGCATCACTATGGTATCTGGTACTGCTATTCGCATTTAGTCGACATACACTTTTCGTAATTAGGAATTAGCATTCGCTATTAACAACGGCTTTTCGTGATTAGACAATACACTGTTGAGATTTCTTTAGATGGATGATGATCCCATTCATCGCCAAGTTTCAGCTAGACCTATGCCCACCATTGGCGCCAGGCAGAATGGAGACCCAGCTATTTGAGCCAACTACCACACAACAGGAGTTGCAGTGTGGCGCCTTTCAGCTCAAACATTCCAGAATTGATATTTTATGACTATTGTAACTACTGTAGCATGTCTCATGGCAATGTGCAACCGTGCACTACCCTGTCTGCCCAGTCCACAGCCCCATCGCTTCCATTTGCTTCTGCCTGTTGAGCGTCAGACGCCGAAAAGATCCTGGGCCATATCCCAGAGGGGCCATGGTGCCATGGTGCTAGCAGGCCCACCACTTTGCGGTGGGCGTGTGTCTCCAGGCGGTTGGTGCTGATTTTTTCACGAGTTGAACGAGCCTTTTTCAAAGACAGAAGCGGTGCTTCCAACCACCTGGAGCCAATCTCAACCCCTCCCGAAAGGAGCTGAGAAAAAAAATGATCACATAGAGTCCTCGCATCTGGTCCCAAATTCTTGGGAACCAGCTTCGGCGACTTCGGTATGATCTGCTCACCCATTCCACATCCAACTGCAAGCATCCCAAACACAATACGGCCCGAGTTCCTCTTGCAGGAGCGGTCAAACACGTTGAAGACTACTCTCCTCAACCATCCTTGGCAGTGGTGGATGGGCCAAACTCTGGTACATGTTGGATCTGCTATGGCAATTTCCATCTTGGAATTCATGGAGATTTATCTCACAATCCAATTCTGTGTCCTGTGGCAATTTGGGAGATCTTTGGGGAGATCTCTGGGTTTGTGCGGAAGAATGCTGGCAACTCAACAAAGCCCATCAATTCGTTGCGGCCAACAAAGGCCTCCGGACAATGACTACAAAACTGCTAGAAATTGCCAGCTCAGCTGAGGAGTGATTGGCCTGGACTGCAAAGGTCTCTATGCACCTATGCTGTGTATCTGTGTGAAGTATTTTATAATAGGTTGCTGAGTATGTGTGTATGTTCTCACTATCACTAGCATCTACAACTAAAATCAGGAGCATGATCAACCACCTTTCTTCAGTCTTTCTTGGAACTGGTGATTTGCGAGGCCCGGAACTGGTTTCATAGGGTGCCTGTCAGTTGCTCCCCCATGGTCCCAGCAACTTCTGAATAGCCAGCTCGTTTTGCTTCATCTGCTGATTCATCCTTCAGCGCAGTGAATCAGATCTAGAGTAATTTCTGAAATGATGTGTAATGGCTCTAACGTGGAAAGCCGGATTCAGAAATAACAAATGAGGCAACAGCAGTTTCGTCTCGCAATCATCTGCGGCGACCGAGTTCCATTTCCAGCCTCTTGAGAATCTGCATCTGCTTTTGGTGCATCAGCCTGTCCGATACGAAACCAAGAGCTACAGACCTGAATCCGTTGGTCAAAGATGATGATTTTCCAATGGAATTTTGGAGCTTGTAAGGCCATACTACCCATGGCACTACAGATTTTCCCATCTTGTGATGATCATATGAGCAGCGTTCAAAACCCGCAGTATAGATTGGATAGTATAACCCAACCAACAGGTATTTTTTGTCACAGCCACTGCTCAAAGGGTTGCTCCTGAACCTGATGATCAGCTGCCTTCCATCACTGGTTTGCTCCACAGAATCATCAATTGGTTCATTGAAACATTAAATGCTGATATAAAATGTGACAATTACTTATGAATAACATCTAAGAACTCAATACCCTAACATCATCTAATCTCTAGAACAAATTGATCTGTGTCACTGTGTCACAATCTGTGTTTTTTTTGACCCAAAAAACATCCGCATCCCCGGGTTGAAAAAACCCAAGGCACTTGCTCTCGAAGCCCAGGCTCTGCAGATCGAGGCTGGTGGCCTCAATGGATTCACAACGGGCCACACTTTGGCCAAAGGGGATGGGAATTCACGAAAAACCCACCAAAAACAACTGGTCTATTTTTTTGGGGGGGGATCTCATACAGTATCTCATCCGTTAAAAATGAATTGACTAGAACATGAAAATTGATATGATCCCAATTGTATGTCCAACAAGAATCGAACCATCCGCAGCCGAGTGACAAAGCCTTTCATTCGCACGCAGGCGTGAGCCAGCCGTTTGATTTCCACTCCCTGGGGTCAAAATGTAGAAAACTATGTCTGATCCTACTTTCGGGTCAATTTTGAACCACGCCCTCATCTGAGAGTGGAGGATTGTTGGCCATCGTGTGGAATCCTATTATATATATATATATGTCTCCAAATGGTTGCTTTTCACACCACGGTATTTTGCACTAGGGAGGAAAGCATTGGGAAGGTTTGTGCCTCCGAGCCGGTGCTCAGCATCGAAAAGAAGGTTTTGACCTCACAGATCGGCAGATTGTTTGGATGTGGCGATGGTCCCTTGGGCCCAAGGGGGCCCAAGGGGCCCAAGGGTTTTTGCTAAGTCAATTCTGTTTCAGCCAACAGGTCCGCTCACGGAAAGAGACTTCGAGTCGAGCCACGTTCTTCACATCAATGCCATGAGCAGACCTAGGTTTCAGTTCTCCGAGTTTTGAAACAAAAACAAAAGCAAAAAATAACCTGTTGATGAATGCAGTATCACCAAGAAATTTGGTGTAATTGTTGTTACGGTGGTACACAGCCAATACCACGTAACCTGAAGAGGGCACGCGCCTTTTAGCAGCGCGTTTGAGCCAAAAGTCGGTGTGAACCAAAATGAGTGATTCAATTTGGTAAGGCAGGTAATGACTTTGCAACAAGGTAGAAACTCTACATGAGGAAGGGTTTCTTCTTCAAGTCGCCCCTCGATACCATGTTGCATCCTTACAGCCCTATATACAATTTCCGGTGCGCACGGCGCAATTTCATCGGCCTGTACAAAACTAGGTCAGCTTGTAGTCAAAACCGCATTGTTTCAACATCATTGGCCATTCGATTGGAGGGACAATCTTCGTAAAGCCGTTTGCTTTCTGTTGAAGAGTGGCGCAGTGCTCTGCAGACAACCAGGGATCTTCAAGAGCTTCGGAAATCAATGCCACGTCACCTTATGGGCACGACCAGAATGGCGCAGCTTGGCGCTGTACCCAGCCTTCAGCACCTGAAGCACCGCACTGTTGTCCTGATGAAACTTCACTTCGACCTCCTTCCCGACGAGCTGTTGGAGAAACGACTGTAGATTGTAAACTTCTCGCCATCGCAATCATCTCAGCTTCCGTGGTGGAGCGTGCGAGCCAGCACAGTGGAAAAGAATGTTCGCCGCTAGCGACTTCTATCCACAAGCCCGAAGTGCTCTTTACACTATGTACACAGCCGGCAAAGGGAGGTACGATACACATCAATGCAGTTGTATGTCTTCAAATTTTGCCCAGGAAGTTACACGGCTGGCAAGCCTAGTTGCTATGAATGACAGGCCTTGCGAGCCTTGATAGCCACAGCAAACGCATCAAGATGTGGGATGCATCTTGTCCTAGTTCACCTGTCACTGACAAGTCTTCGTCAGTGACTGAGCTTTCTGGGATGCGAGGTGTTGGAACAAACCTAAACCTGCTTTTAAATCAAACCCAGTCAGTTCACAGTAGTTGCTGTCTGCATACGATCTCATGTCAAACACGCATGTTGTATGATCATGTGCGACCTTGAGATAGTGTTTCCTTCCAAGGATGAGCGTGCCCTCTTCGCGAAGGATGTACTGCTCAGGTTCAAGCTTCATGTCCAAAAGCCTGAATGACAACGTTCATCACCACACAAGGTCAAATCGTCAACATATACGTTGAGTAACAAAGTTGCTGTTGCGCTGCCGATCTTCCAGTTGATTGTATAGATTAGAATGAAAGAGATTCATGGTGATCGGGCTAGAGGTCTTAGCAATCCATTTAAATTGGTCAGACTTATCGTGTTTGATACGTTCTTTCCAAGATTTGAGGGCTTGCTCCTTTCGTGCAGAAACGAGGAGCTGTTCTCGCATGGAAAGTTCGGTGCGCCACAGCTTAAGAGAGCGATTTTGCTGCGGAAATAAACGATCAACTTTGCGATGCAGATGCTTCGCATGCTCTGTCCATCCAGTGGCATCCACACATCGTTGCAACTCATAGAGTCTTCCAATTGCATTCCGCAATTGACGTACCTCAGTGTGGCCATGGGTCAAACATGACGGTGTTTTTGTTGACGAATGCACGACTGAAATTGGCGAATTTTTATCATGCTTACCAGCAGTCATCTGGTCATATCTGTCTGGCAAATCATATGTGCAACTTTGAAAGTATCCTCAAATGCTGAACTCAAATCATGCCAATACGTGTCGATACTGTCTTGGCTGTATTCACAGTGAACTGAAAAATCTTGAACTTTCCAAGCAACCGCAATAGCGGCACGCCATGCATCGTCATCCACGTTCTTGGGTGGTCTTTACGAATTGACTTTTCTCAAAACGCCGTGGGAATCGGCATTATAGCAAGAGAAGGCGTATTCGGAGCGATACCGATTGGTTATGGCATAGTCTACAGTTCTATTACCATCCCAGAGTGTAGGTTTTAACCGACTGGGATCGAGCAAATCATACACAGCAAGCAGCCATCCATTCATGTGAGAGACTGCATAGACAAGTGGATTTTCACTGGGCTCCAAGTTCCAGTCGGGCAATGGAAAAATAAGGAGTATTTTGATTCCGTAGTAGTTCATCGAAAAGTACCTCCAAATAAGCATCAGCATTTGCATTAGGTCTTAGGTAGATATTGCAAAGGAGGAATCCAGCAATGTGAACAATTGATATTGGCCATCTGTCGAGCAAAATGTGGCTTCAACCTTGTGTCACCCAATTTTCTGAAAATACTCCAAGCGCTGGTTGATCTGATCGAGTCGAAGCCCGTATACGTATCGCCCAACAAAGAGATATTTCAAGAGTCGGGCGACTCTTTCTTTGAGAACCTCTGTGGATCCCTCGAGCGCGAGCTTTTCCCTGACGACCACCTCTGTTCATGGAGATGTTTCACCAATGGGCGTCCATCAAACCACTCTGCCTTCGATCAAGAGGCGACCTCGAACGTCTCGGGCGAGGTGGCATCGACGGTCGACGCGTGCACGGATGACCTTGACGATCAAATTGGTACGGAATCGGGATGTGATCTCGAGCCCCTTACTTGTCACGGATGCACACTTATTTGAACAGAAATTAAATGGATCCAGGCTCTCACACTAACAAGTCCTTAGGATAGCTAGGAGAACAGTCAGGCAAAATGCCGTGCTGGATCTTTTCAGCTGAGGGTGATTTCAACAAAGACACAACAAGTCACCATGTGTTTCAGGGACATGACTTATGATGTTATGCCCTCACAACTATGGTCTGAAGCAACGGTCAACAACTTATCACACTAAGGGACACGGATGCTTCTTAGATATAGATGTTCGGGTGTTGTGAAATTGGAGCTGCAATGGTATCCAGACTACCAATCCGGCGGAAAATCCGTCCTGGACGAGTACCGCCGTTTGCTGCACTGGAGAATCGAAGAACACCTATGCACGGACACTCAACGCGATGCGTGTGCTGGCAGTAGGGCTATCGATGGGAGAGGGTTAGAAGTGCAAGTGGGCTCAACAATTGCAGTTCTATATATGGATGGATGATCCGGATGAGGCTGTTAACCTGTTGTTAAGGTGGTACACAGCCAGCCACCACGTAATCTGAAGAGGGCACGCGCCTTTTAGCAGTGCGTTTGAGCCAAAAGTCGGTGTGAACCAAAATGAGTGATTCAATTTGGTAAGGCAGGTAATGACTTTGCAACAAGGTAGAATCTCTACATGAGGAAGGGTTTCACGTGTGATTCTTCAACTGTAATGACCATCATTGACCATCCTATACTAACTGATCTAACTGTTAGCTTGAGTTTGATCCACATCCACATTGCCTAAACGAATCACTCGCCAGAAGTTGAACATGGAGCTCTGAGGCCGTATTCAAGGCTCCAGCTCCACTGGAGCAGCTACATGTCACTGACAATACGAGTTGAACTAAGACCCTCATTGCTGCGAATGGGTCAACATGGGCCAACTCTCAACTCAGTTTTGATGCCCTTTTTCGACTTAACATCGCTTGCGATCCATGAAACAACTCACCCCATATCACCTTGTCATCACCACCATAGGTCCTGGTTGGCGTCAGTTAAACTCAGTTGGTGCGTCCCTTTCATGTCCCTTTTTTCGCCAGGCAACAAGTAGCAGCGGAACTTGGGATCATCCACCTTCTGTTTGAAGGCTGCGGGGCTGATCTCCTCCTCATCATCCACCTCCTCCGAACCCTGGATGGACAAGAAGAAATCCACCAGGCTTTTGAACATCGACTTCTCCTGGCTCAGCTGCCTCGGCGTTGGAAGAAGAACGCTGGATTTTGGTCCGTTGATGGCTTGCAGAAGTTGCGTGATTCATGTTTGGATAGTGCTGAGTGATCAGTCATTGAGAATTCACTGACTTCAGGCAACTCCCCTGTTGGCAGTACGGAGGCATGCTATGACTGATACCTCTAAAAAGTGAACCTTGACCATGTGACATCCACAACACCCAACCCAATCCAAGATATCCAAGCCGCTCCATGACAATGGCGTCCAAGTCTGGCTGTGCCAGCTTCAGCGCCTTTTCAACAAAGACACTTGTGACCTGAGATCAATCAAAACGTTCAAATAATGGATGTGCCCTTTTTATGTGTGGGTGATGTGTGGTTGTAGTCATCCCTACTGAGAAGCTTCGCATAGCATTTGCTGGGCCTTCATGCAGGAACAGGATGACACTAATTCAGCACCGCTAAGACTGTGTATTTATCTGCGGCCAAACAATTCTCCTGCATCCTTTTCCACGTGTCCGGACATTTCCACAAAGCCACACGTTTTCACCAGGCGGATATTGGTTCATGGGATGGTTGTCCGACCAAAGGTGATCATAACCTGTGGTCTTCTGGGCCCAAAAAAACTCAACCTGTGGGGGTTTCCTAAAATGAAGGTACCCCTTTAAATCATCCATTTCATGAAGATTTTCCATTAAAAACCAACCAGCTCTTGGGGATCCCCCATGACTGTGGAAACCCCCATATCTTGACCCAGCTGAGCTCATGGCAATGTTCCAAATTGACACGGTGAAGACCAAAATGAAGGCGATGAAGAGCACCTGAAGTCACTCACCACTTCCGGATGATTTGCACCCGGCAATCGGAGTACAGTGGTAGACTAGCACTTAGAATATATTTTTTTTCACACATAGAATATGGAAAAATCCAAATTAACTCTTCACAGGTAGAATTTAGCACTTAGAATGTATTCTATGTGTGAAAAATTTAGAATCCCCAAAACATAATATTATAACAAATCATTGAAAAATCCATGGTTTTTGCACTTAAGATATAAAGAAACCTTGCAAAATCAATAAAAAAATAAAGAACTTAGAATCCCCAAAAAAAATATTATAACAAAACATTGAAAAATCCATGGTTTTTGCACTTAAGATATGAAAAACCTTGCAAAAATCAATAAAAAATAAAGAACTTAGAATCCCCAAAACACAATATTATAACAAAACATTGAAAAACTAATAGTGCTGGTCCATCACAGTATATACTTTTTATCCGTGCCGCTGCCGACGCCAGTTGCCCGTGCCGTACGCTATACGCCTGTACGCCTGTACGCCTATACGTATTCTTTTGAAAGAGCCGTAAGCCAACCACAAAGTAAAACTCCAAACTAAGCGCAAATAACTTTAAAGCAACCCCAAAGTTAGCAACCCCAAACCAACCCTAAACAGACCCTCAGCAAACCCTAAAACTTAAAACGACCCTAACTGAGACTTTAATCAACCCGGACTAAAGAGGAAACAAAGCCGAAGCAAACCTTGAACCGACACTAAAACAAACCTTCAACCAACCCCAGAACAACTTTGAAACCGATCCAAAATAAGCCATAAACTAACTTAAAATAAATCTGGAACAGATCCTCTGAGCAAACCCTAGAACCGATCCCACATAACCACTAAACCAACAACCCTAAAACAAACAAACCCTCAAGCGGCTTGCAAACAAATCCAAACCCAACCCTAGAAACAAATAAACCAACCCTACAACCAACCCTAAATAAACACGCTAACCCTACATGAACCCTAAACCAACCCTAACTGAACAAGCAAATCCAAAAAACAACTCTCAACAAACCCTTTACCAACCATAAATATACCGCCCTAAATAATCCCCTAAATCGATCCCAAAGGGCACCTAGCCATCAACTCGAAAGAAATACCAAACTTGCCGTAAATAAACCGTAGGGCAACCCTAAATAAACACAAATCTACGCCAAAAACGAATCTAAACGATTTAAACAAACCCGCAATAGACTTTAAACTAACCCTAAGTAAGAGAAAACTCCCACTACAACCAACCCTAAACCAACCCTACATAAACCCCAAACCAACTGGAAAGAAACTCTAAGCCCAGCCGAAATAACTTAATCAAGCCAAGCCTAGAACAACCCCTAAACCAACCCTAAAGAATCGCTAACCCAATCCTAAACAGCAAGCCCGAGTAATCATAACTTCAAAACAAGCCCGAAACGTGGCCACTGCAATCTAATGAAACTTTAAACAAACCTGAAACCAGCCCTAAAACAAATTTAAACCATTCCAGATTCCAGACTAAACCATAAATTTCCCCAAGTAAAGATTAAACATACCTTCAATAAACCCGAAGAAACCAATAAATATATGCCCAAAAAACCCTAAACCAACCCTTGACCAAACCCAAAGTAAAGCCTGGACCCACCCGAAAATAAACCCTAAACCAACCCTACATGATCGAAAACTGACCTGGCCAAAAGCAAACCTTACAACTCTTAAGAAACCACAAGCTGACCCTGAGCCAACCACTGGAAATAAAGCCTACGCCAACTCTATTAAGGAGCCCAAAACCAACCATAAAGAAGCCGCAAACGAAGCGTGAAATTCGAACATAACAAACCGTTGTGGTTGCCGGTTGGCGGGTGGCCGATTGCCGGTGCCGGTTGCATATGAATAGCAATCATTTGCGATGCTAACTCCCCCAGTTGCGTATGAATTGAATAGCAATCATTTGCAAAAAGGGGGGTCAATTTTTGTAGATCGCCTCCCTTCATCTCACGTTTCTGGGGTAAAAATATCTGGGACCCCGCCTGCAGGACAACTCCTGTTGGCGCCAGTGCATGGAAAGCATCTGCCCAGTCCAATCCCGAAGTGGTGGACTGCAACAGGGTCACCTCAGCACTGGTGATGTAAATCTCAGTCGATGCAAACTGGTGACGCGTTAAGTCAGCAAAGTATATGCAAACAGCTAGTGACCAGGAAAGTGAGTTTGCCCAGCTTTGCAACCCAACAGCGAAAGGTTCAAGCAAGGTTCCAGGACTGTTCCGGCTTTTCGTGTCACCAGTCCCCGGCCCCAGAGATTGAAACCCAACAGATTCGCTGTTGGAAATTGGTAAAATTAGTGTCCAAATATTCCTGGAAATTCAACTTGAAACCAATACTTGCAGGTCTTCAACGTAACTGGCAGGAACCAAACTTGTGGCCGCAAACCAAAAACATCCCGCTGAATGCCAAAAGCCACCATGATGCCACTCACCGATGGGTAGAATTGCAGAATCCTCGGCCGACTGGAAATCTACCCTGAAATCGCGTGAGGTGTCTGATCTCATGAGCGAAAGCTGAAGGTTTCCACCTGTCCTGCACACCATTTTCTGAAAATTCCAATTCGAACAGCCCAGCATGGCAGATCAGAGGTTTTCCAGTCGCAACCAACACACATCCAGTCGCTTTTCGCCACATGGAACGACCCCTTGAATCATTTGGAACCAGACTTGTTGGCCATGTTTAGCATCCTGCAGCATCAAACCATTTGCTGCCAGAGATTCATTGCAGCACCAGGTCCTTCCGTTCCACCTTGGTCGAACCAATGTCCTGCGCCGAATGGATGGAAGCAGCTTGCAGCTAACTCATCATCTCATAAATTACAAGTCATATAATCTTACAAAGTAAATAAATCATATCAGAAACTGTGCTTCCAACTAAACGACATGGTATGTTCATAAGTGTAATAAGATTCAGAAGGGTTTTTCTAATGCGGTTTTCATGAATCTAATGAACTAGTCCTGTCGCAACACCAAGTTATGTTCTGGATCCCCATTTTTTCGATGTCTCGCGTCCTACGATTGCCTGGGCTATGAGAAGCGCAAAGATGTACTTCACGATGAAGAGCAACGCCACACCTCGGCGTAGCAGCCTTGAAAAGGCAAAGGCGAATGGATTTTTGTCAAGGGACTCATCGAATTCAATCCAGTTCAACATGTAAATTCACCCAGGCGCTGGGAAATCACCTTCATCCTTTTATATGTTTTATCAAATATTTTTTATACCTTTTATTCAAAGATGCCAGCGTCACATGCTGGATTGTCAATGTCAATCGGACTTTTAAAAAAAAAAACGGTTCAACTGGTGATCCACGAGGGAGGGATCAAGTGGCGTCATTTCCGAAAACGTTCTCGGTGATCAAAATCGAAGTACTCCCTTCTCCCTTCCCTCTTTATTTTAAATTCAGAACTCGCCGGTTGGGTTGAATATTATTGAATCCAATCATTTGGAAGCTCATCAAAAGGGCAGATTGAATATCGAGGCAATTGGATGCCGTTCAACAACGTCACTGATAGAGAATTCCAAAGCCGGAAGTCAAGTAGGCTGTCTTCATCCAAAAACGGTGATACGAAGCAAAAAAGACACGTGGGTTGTCTGGTGCACGGGTGGTGGTGTGTTGCGCGTTTGGGTTCCCCGGCACCAAACAGCGTTCATCATCGACCCAACGACACACTCGGTCATCAAGCGCAGCTCACGGAAGAAGCGAAAGGTTCCTGACCGACTGTCGCTATGCGCTGGGACCAAGAACTGGGGAATCAACAACTTGACTCTTGGGATCAGAACCTCGAATCATAGCCAACCGTTCCATGTTGGACCCAAAATACCAAAGGAGCTGCGGATCACATGTTCAATCTGGTGTCAAACACGAAAGACTGGATTAATAAGCCCATGGGCCAATGGAGAGATGTTCCAATGCCCAAAAAAAACGCACTTGATGCTCTTGGAAGCCGAGCCCTAAGTGATGGCCCAGAGTTTCTGAGTCCGGAGCAACACAACGCAACGCAACGGCTCATACTGCACTCTCAGTGACCCTTTTCAGAGACATCCCACAAAGCTCTGGGGCGAGTATTTGCGGTTTTTCCTTCCCCTTGCTTACAGCATCTCAAACCCAGACGTGCTGAAAAAGATAGATGTGAATTTGGTGCCACCAAATCAGTTTGAACTCAGTGATTGCCAGGAAGTCATCGTGAACAACACTTACATTTGGGACTTGCCTGCATCGCCCCTCGTATTTGGGCTTTTCGGGCCCACAGGGCCCTTGAGCGTTACAGATCACATGGCAACGCAGATAAAACCTGAAGTGCCTGCTGTGCACGTTGCACTTGTCCATTTCCAATTGTGTTCAACACTTCGAGCGGTTGAAACACGCAGATCACTTTCCATATCTTCACATTGGTAGCGGAGCCTACAAGGCTCCTGCTCCATACCCTGTGCTGCAGCCATGTCGCAATCTCCGAAGAGACCTACGGCATTGGGCTCAGCACCTTCTGGTAGCGAATCGCAGTATGTCAAAGACAACTTTGTGCCTCGCTTTGACAACACCTTGACCGGGCACAAGGAGTGGAGAAAGCGTGTGGTGTTGTACTCCAGACGCTTGGCGGTCCAGGGCAGGGGAAAAGAAGTCGGAATGAATGTCTTAGCGATCCTAGAAGGTTCCAGCTGGACACAGTGTGAGGACATAGACTTGAAAGAACTCGAAGATGAAAACGTTTTATATAGATGCAGCAACATTTTCGACAACTTTTTCTTCAAGGTTCAACGGAAGACTGGTCAAACTCTCATGGAGTATGTCACAGGGTTTCATCAAGCCCTGAGGGAAGTCTCACGTCTGAAGGTGTCCTTGCCTGATGAGATCACAGGTTGGCTGCTTCTGAGCGTGCCGCACTCACCAAGGATCAGCAGCATCTTGTGCAAACTCAGGTCGGCAAGAACCTCACCCTGAAGAGTATCGAGCAGAGCATGTATCAGGTGTTCAGCCAGGACTACAGGCAGACCTACTTGGCCAAGGGCTTTGCGAAGGGCAAGGGCCGTCAACAGATCATGCATGCTGATGATTCATATGATGGTGGGAGTGAATGGCAAGAATACTATGAGACCGATGAGGTCTACTGGGATGAAGCTGGCGAATCACCTGACCGTGAAGGATACTATGATCCAAATGATGAGACGTGGAATGATACCTGCTATGAGACTGAAGAGTCCTACCAGGATGAATCGCTCTTTGACATCCAAGAGTATGATGAGGCTTACACAGCATACACCGATGCCAAGCAGCGCACACAGCAACTTCGTCAGGCCAGAGGCTTCTATCCAGTTGTGGCTCTCATGGGCAACATGCAGATGCCTCTTGCTGCGTCAGGCGAAGGGCAAGGGCAAAAAGTCAAAGAAACCCACCAAAGCTCCACCGTATGCTTGCAAGGGTCCTAAGGCTAGAGCCAAGCCTTTCTTTGGTAAAGTTGTTTGCTTGCGTTGTGGCAAAACCGGCCATCGAGCGGCCAACTGCACTCAACCCTCGAGCTCTTCGGCATCGGGCTCCAGCAAGAAGCGTGTCATTGATCTTGGTCCCATGGTGAACATGGTCTTTCGCCAGCAGTCTTCTTCATCTGGCGAAACTGATGAGTTCTTTGGCAACACCCATGCTTCTCAATCGTCCAGTGTTGGAACAGCTTGGAGCGGTGGTGGACTTTGGAACTGGGAAAATGAGGGTTCATGGGCGGCCAATGGACCAACATCGAGCGTGGGAAGCAAGATGCAATGCTTCTCAAGCTGGCTGACAATGTGCAGAATATTTCTGCAGAACATGATTTCCAAGACCCTCGATTTGATTTGCGAGCCAAAGATGATGATCACTCCAAAGCCGAGCATCTACGAGATTTTCTGGCAGATCTTCGAGCTGAAGATCGATATGATGAGATGCAATCCGAGGTTCAGTTCACCGAAGATCCTGATGATGAGGTTGAGGTTTTCTATGAAGCTGAAAGCTACATCAATGTGGAGGACGACGCCTCTGACGAGATCTTCAACGAGGATGAAGTGGTCGAACGAGACCTATGTGCGATGACCAAGACATGGGTCCTGGATGCAGGGCCAACTGACTGCAACCAATCGTCGCACAGCAGCTCTAACCAATGAAGCTCGAGATCATGCTCAACCCAGGAAGAAGCTCATTTGGGAGATCTACAGTGGCACAGGTCTTCTTGGCGAAACGGCTGAACTCATGGGTGCCGAAGTCATGCGATTTGGGCTTCACAATGGTTGGGACTTTACCAAATCATCTCATCGGCGCCAGCACTTGCAAATGGCCGATGAACTTGAACCTGATGAAATCTACATGTCTCCAAAATGCACCTTGTGGAGCCAAATGCAAGCCATCAACATCCACAACGATGCGAATTGGCAGGACCTTCAAGAGCGACGGCACTATGATCATGAAGTTCACCTCAAGTTTTGTCGAAGGCTTTACTTGCGACAAGTGCATCGAGGAGCACATGCCCATGTGGAGCATCCCAAGGGCAGCCTGGCCTGGGAAACACCAGCCTTGAACAACTTTGCCGGATGAACGAACCACCTTTCATCAGTGCTCCTATGGCACTTCTCTCCAGATCGACAACGAGGACTGGCTCGTGAAGAAGCCGACATCAATCCAAACAACCAAACGAGCCATGTGCAAGATCATGTCACGACTTTGCACTGGCGATCATCAACACGCAAGGCTCGAAGGTGGGAATCGATGCAAGAAGACCGAGAACTACCAAGCAGAGCTCTCCTGGCACATTGCCAGGGCTCTCATGCATGACGAAGAACTGTCTGAACAGGCCTATGCAGTTCAACAAGATCACGAAGCACAAGAGCTCACCGGCATTTTGCGGAAGCTTGGCACTCAACACAGCCACGAGGCTATCAGACTGGCCTACAAGCTCCATCGAAATCTTGGACACCCACGGAAGGAGACTCTTGTCAAGATGTTGCAGGCCAAGAAGTGCAGTCCCAAAGTCATTGCAGCGGTAGAGGCCATGAAATGTCCGTATTGCAACAAGTTCGCGGTCAAGAAACAATCAGCACCAGCACATGCAGAACGACCCACCGAGTTCAATAATTACAGGTTGACACCATGTGGCTTGACCTCAGCTCCATCGATGGCGCTCCAAATGCCACATCAACCGCTTCCAAAGGCCGAAAGATTGCAGTCCTGGTGATGATTGACACCGCCACAAAGACCTTGGAGCGGGAGTGGATCAGAATTTTTGGTCCGCGAAGCAGCTCAGTGTGGATGAATGGTCAGGATGGGGCAGTGACGAAATGTCCCAGTAGGCAGGGGAGCATGCCATTGAGATGCGCATCTCTCCAGGACAAGCTGCTGAGAAAATCCCTTTCCTTATTCATGGCCTTGGATGGTCTTCACAAAGCTCTCTCCTGGACAGTGCCCTGTCTCAATCAGAGCACCTTCGTCAATGGCTACACTCCAATGATTGACTTCGTCGAAGACTGGAGCTGAAAGCTAAGGCTCAGTATGCCTGCGCTCAAGCTGAGATCGACGTGAAGCTCAGGAGGGCAATGCTGAGAAGATTCACTGGGAATGACGAAGATCTTCAACCAGGAGAACGCTGCTTGTATTGGAGGGAAACGGGCAACCGCTTCCATACCAACCAATGGAAGGGGCCAGCAGTGGTTGTCGCCGTTCAGACAGACCCAGACACTGGCTGCATCGACACCTACAGGCTGGCACATGGCACAATGCTCTCCAAGCAAGCCGACAGCATGTTCGCCGACTTGTGAGCGACGATGGATTGGTCAATGGATCACAACGTGCCGAACAAGCACTAGCTGGCCTTCGCCAACGACGGGTTGTTCGCACAGTTGACCTTCGAAGGATCAATCAACACACCCTAGAAGAGCTGGAACCCGAGATCAGCTCACCTGAAGATCAACCAGACCTTCAAGATCAACAGATCCATGAGCCAGATCAACTACACCAACAACCTGCGCAAGTACCACAACAACCTGATCCCTTACACCAGCAGCAAGATCAACAACACCAACAACTTTCTCAAGCACCACACGAACCTGATTCCGTGCAACCTGACATGCAACCTCAACCGACAAACTCAACAACAAATCAACCTGTTGCTCCAAATGGCCCACACCTGGATGACACACTGATGCCAACCGAGATTGAAGCACAACTTCCTCACGAAGTAGTGCCTCACGATGAGGAATCTGAGCCACCTGGTTCCCAGCAGTGCACCACCTGCGCACCTGCGAGATCCAACATACATACCAGCTCAAGGAGAAACTTTCAGACAACAACGACGTCGCTTTGAACAGCAAGAGACCATCTGGATGAGAAATCGTCCTCCGCCTGTTCACGAACGCCCTGAAGGCGAACAGCAACAGCGAGCCAAGCGTGCACGCCAGCAAGATCAAGAACTTGAGATGCACGTTGATCTCTTTTGTGGAGGAGAAGGGCAAGAATCCACGGCACTGCCCGAAGGATGGTACTTTGACTCCAAAACACAGGAGTTCTATCTTGGCGGCACTGTGGACTGCTGGAGCTACGAGGATGACTTCCTTGTCCGAAACCATGTTCTCAGCAGAACCCACACTTTTCAGGCTGAAGAATTTCCAATTTCTCAAGACCAACTTCAAACCACCACTGGCCTGACTTTGCAGCGTGGATCAAGACAGGTCAACGTCAATGACTCCGAGCCTGTTCAACTAGGTCATGACCAGCGGTTTGGGAAGACACTCTATCCTCTGACCAAGGAAGCTGCTGACAATCGAGGCCAATACTACTTGGGTGACTTTTCCCAGAAGCTCCAGAATAACCAGACAATTCGATGCCGTGGTCATATCTGAGCAGCGCAAGTTTCCCCGAAGCGAAAGGCCGTGAAAGAATCTGCAGCTCCCCGAGAGAAGATGAGCTTGGAGATCGTTTCGCCTTCGTGGAGGGCAAGAAAGCTGAGCCTGCAGCCATCTTTGGGCACAATGTCTGGGAGGTGGAACTACATCCTGAGAAAGTCGACTGGGGGCGAGTTATGAAAGCTCGTTTTGTCCTCAAGTGGACCAGCGATGGAAGAGCCAAAGCACGGTTAGTGCTTCAGGGCTTTGGCGACCCAAAGCACGGTTGAATTGAACACCTCATCACCGACATTGGCAAGGTCGTCACGACAGTGCCTTTTGGCACTAGCAACATGCTCGATGTGGAAACTGTTCATCTCAGACGTCTCCACTGCTTTCCTTCAGGGTGATCCTCAGACTAGAATCCTGTGGGCCAAGATCCCAAAGGACGCTTGCCAATTGATAGGAGCGCCACCTGGCACACTCATGCGGCTTCTCAAAACCATATATGGACAAGCCGATGCTCCCAGACAGTGGTTTGTCGTTGCTCGACGCAGATTGCTCTCCATCGGCTACAAGCCGCATGCCTTGGACCAATGTCTCTATTTGTTGCATCATGGCCAAGATCTCATCTCGATGATTGGCCTACACATTGATGACCTTCTAGGAGGAGGAGACGAAAACCATGTGCGATATCAAGAGGCGAAGCAACGACTGAAGGCCGAATTCACCTTCAAGCATTGGCGTGAACAAGGAGAAAATGAGACGCTGGAGTTTTGTGGATGTCATCTCACACCCATTGAGACTGGATGGCTGCTCCATCAGAAAGGGTACCTCATGAAGGTGAAGCCAATCACCTTCGCAAACGGCAATCAAGAAGATCGAGAACTCAATCCAAAACAAGTCAGTCTGTTGCGCGCGTTGCTTGGAGGTCTTCAGTGGCCTGCTACTCAAAGCGCCTCATTTGCGCCAGCGTAAGTCTTCTATGCGGAGACGTTTCTCAAGCAAAAGGTGTCGACAGCCCAACAAGCTAACAAGCTCCTGAGATTCTCCAAGAACAATGCAGATACTGGACTGAAATTCACTCAGCTTGGAAAGCTCTGCATGGTAGCCTTGAGTGACGCAGCCTGGGGAGTGAGACGCAATTCCGGGTCCCAGGGTGGATACTTTGTCCTCCTCATGCACTCTAAGGTTCTTCAAGGACACATGGACCAGCCCTATATCATTCTTGATTGGCGCTCGTTCAAACTACCACGAATCAGCAGGAGCAGTTTGAACTCCGAAGCTCAAGCATGCTCAGCTGCCATGGATGCCTTGGAGTATCTCATGATCTCTTGGCATGGATGCATGGTGCATGATTTTGATTCGCGCTACCTGGACACTCAGGACATTGCTATGCAATCAGCACTGTTCATTGACGCAAACGCGTTGTTCGACAGCATCGAGGCCGAAGTTCCCCAACTTCAAGGAGACAAACGCACCAAGATTGAAATTATGATTGTCAAGCAGAAGATGGACGAAATTGGCACCAAGCTCCGTTGGATCAGCTCAGAGATTCAACTTGCGGATGGTGTCACAATCGTCAGCTCTTGGCCGACCGTGTCAGGACAAACCTGCTTTCTCTTCAAGCTGATCGAACTTTTCAGGCAGCAAAGCGAAAGACGCAAGCTGAACGACAAGCGTCAGCTCATCGCAATGCCAGTGGACGCATGGCCCACAAAGGCAGCCTGGGCTACGTGGTCTTGACCAACCAGCTTGTGCCAGTTCGAGGCGAAGATTCTTCACATGACCATTTCCATCATCTTCACATTTTTCATCATCATCTTCATTTTCGTCATTTGGCAGTGCTTTCAACGAATGACATGGGCCTTGAGGAGCTCTTTTGGCTCAACCAGGACAGTTTCCCCGCTCTTGCAGAGCACCTCGACTCAGACCGAACCGGACGGTGAGATTCCAAAGATGCGCCAGCACGTGGAAAATCAACGTCATCGAATTAACATGCTAACCCAGCAAGTCCATGACAAGGACGACACGATCACAGATTTGCAGAAATGGATTGACTACTATCAAGGAGACCTGGCATCGACACCACTTTGGGTGAGCCGAGCCGGTGAAAGATTTCATGTACGACCAGAAGGTGATTCCCTTCGACATGCCAACCCCGGTGGCATCAGAAGGATTACACTTTGCTCACATTGCATTCGAGATTTGCATTCGAGCAGCGATGAGTGATGACTCTGGCAATTTCCTTTTCTCCACCAATGTGAATTTGGTGCCACCAAATCAGTTTGAACTCAGTGATTGCCAGGAAGTCATCGTGAACAACACTTACATTTGGGACTTGCCTGCATCGCCCCTCGTATTTGGGCTTTTGTGGTGCATCGGCAGCTTTCCATTCGGGTCCACAGGGCCCTTGAGCGTTGCAAATCACATGGCAACGCAGATAAAACCTGAAGTGCCTGCTTTGCACGTTCCAATTGTGTTCAACACTTTGAGCGGTTGAAACACGAAGATCACTTTCCATAACTTCACAATAGAGAGTCAAGTCACAACCAAAATAGTAGGGTCCCAAACTTCTGCTGTAGGAACTGCTGTTTGGACTTGGCCAAGCATCGTATGATCCGAAGCACCCGAGCCAGCTTGAAGAGCCGCAAGACGCCTGGGCGCGTCTCTCTCTGGAGGTTCAACCCTTGAGATATCCAAACAAACCTGCCGGAGTTGTTTACTGAGGAAATGAAAAAATCCATAGGACAACTGGCAAGATTACCGCCCATACTTAGATGATTTCCCCATGGAAACCTAGTAACTAGCAACCGTTTCTGTTTTCAGATGATGATTGGGTCAGCCCAAGGCACGGATAAACATGATGTTGACAGATCCTGTGGGATCCACCGACGAGAATGCCGAGATGCAGTTCCTGGCAAGTATTTTCAATGAAACAACTTTACAGCAGGGCACAGCATGTCAAATTCCAGGGAATAGGTCGTCAAAAGCAGTTGGAAGTGATGGATTTCCACTTGCTTCAAGTGCAAGTCTGGCCATCATTTGTTGGTCAGCATTCACCAAGTCGAACTCAAGAGATTGCAGTTTGCTAGGACGGGGTATCAGTCGGAAGTTCAGTTTTCCCATGTGTGGTCTCAACAGCTGTCGGAACGACTGTTGTGCCACCGGGAAACTCCAGCAACACCAGTAGCACCAGCAAGAAGTCAAACGTGTTCCAGCACCAATCCTTCAAACCCGCGATGGCAGCTCGGAACTGCAAGATACTGATACTACAACTCCAAATCCAAAACTTTTTGAGGCTTCACCTGAAAAGGAGCAAACCATAGGTGATTCTTCTCAGCGTTTCGGGTCAATGTACCAATGGAGTATTGTTTACCCACATCTTCCTCCAAGCTAAGGCGGGTTCCACGACTTGTACCTGGTCTCTTCGTTTCTAGCAAAGGCACAGTGTTTTTGCCTCCATACATCGCAAGGTCACTGATACCTCGTCAGAATAATTTGTATATTACTTGTAATGACCAGTAGTACCGCACAAGGCGGTGGCGGAAGTTTCAAAGATAGGACACTATAGGAGAGGTGAGTTGTTGTGATGCATGGATGGCAGAGCGAATCCACTGATGGACCGAAAGGTGGTTGTGATTTTTGGAGTGGGTCACCTCACCCACAACTGCAGGATGTAGTGTGGTGTAGCGAAGTGCAATGTAATTGTAGTTGCAGCTGTAGCTGTAGTTGTAGTTGTAGTGTAGTTGATGTTGTTGAAGTTGCCATGTTGTAGTTGTGGTTGTAGTTGTAGTTGTAGCTGAAGTGTAGTTGAAGTTGTAGATGTGGAAACTATAGTAGTTGTAGTTGTTGGAGTTTTAGTTGTAGCTGTACTTGTCGCTGTAGCGTAGCGTAGCTGTAGCTGTAGTGTAGTTGTAGTTGTAGTTGTAGTGTAGTGTAGTGGTATTTGTAGTGTAGTGTGTAGCGGTAGTTCTTGCTGTAGTGTAGTTGAAGTTGAAGCTGTAGCTGTAGTGTAGTTTGCTGGTACTGGTAGTTGTAGTTGTAGCGTAGTGGTAGTTGTAGCGGTCGTTGTAGTGTAGTTGACGTGTAGTTGAAATTGTAGTTGTAGCTGTAGCTGTTGTAGTTGTAGTTGTAGTTGTTGTTGTAGTTGCTGTAGTTGTAGTTGTTGTAGTTGCTGTTGTTGTCGTAGCGCAGTTGAAGTTGCAGTTGTAGCTGTAGTTGCGGTTGTAGTTGTAGCTGTAGCTGCAGTTGCGATTCGAATGTAGTTGTAGTCATTCTTGTGGTTGTAGTTATTGTAGTTGTAGTTGTAGCTGCAGTGTTGCGTAATGGTAGCTGCTATTGTAGTTAAGTTGTAGTCGTAATTGAAGTGCAATTGAAATTTTAGTTGTAGTTGCAGCTGTTGTAGTTGAAGTTGTAGTTGTAGTGTAGTGTAGTTGCAGTTGTCTATCTATCTATCTATCTATATATGTTTATCTATCTGTCTGTCTATCTCTCTATCGGTCTATCTATCTGTCAGTCTATCTAGCCATTTTGCTGTCTATCTATCTCTCTATCTATCTATCCATCCATCCATCTTTCTACCTACCTATCTATCTATCTGTCTGTGTACCTGCAAGCTTGAAAACGAAGCTACCCTGCAAGGCTTCCTGCATTTACGGGGTGACAATTTGGAAAACGAAGCAATTCTGCGCGACTTCTACCATTTTCCAACTTGACAACGTCAAAAACGCAGCAATTCTGCGAGACTTCCTCGATTTTCGAAGTTGACAGCATCAAAAACGAAGCAATTCTGCGAGACTTCCTCCAAACATGGAAAGTTGAATGCAGAGCTGACGGCCTCGTACCAATGCGCTTTGCGATTTTTCCGGTCCATCTGTCTAAAGTACTGCGCCTGCCATGGAAAAATGACGCCAAGTCATACGAACTGCTGCACCCCTCACGCAAAATCATCTTAGCAAACCTGACGATGTGATGCACCAAAATGCAACCACTCTCAGGAAATCAGCGCCCTGACTTATTAACATCTCTGATGAGCATGTCTCTTGTACTGCGCTTGCCACGCGAAATGCATCTTTGCAGATCCTCTTGAAAGGTCCCACGCCTGCCAACGTTTTTGAAACTGCTACAAAACCCTCACGTTTTGTTCACTTTTTGCGAAGGTGCACAATCCCTTCCGCCTGCCACACAAAACGACATCTGAACGTCCAAAAGTGCTCCGAACCCGTCTTTTTTAACACTTTTGACTTCGAAATGTGCTTCGCGCCACAACGGCGTGCACTTTTTCGACATCTCAATTTCCAAAAGTGATCCGAGCATGGTGTGCTTTGTACATTTTGACTTCGAAATGTGCTTTGCGCCACAACGGCGTGCACTTTTTCGACATCTCAACTTCCGAGCGTGGTGTGCTTTGTTCATTTTGACTTCAAAACGTGCTTCGCGCCACAACGGCGTGCGCTTTTTCAACATCTCAACTTCCAAAAGTGCCCCGGACGTGAGGTGTTTTCAACATCTACTTCGCGCTACCGGCGTGCAATTGTTCATCTTTCATCATTCATCTCTCATCTCGCCAGATAGCTCCGCACCCGCCGCTTTAGCGAGCCTGCTTTTCGACCCTCAGGAGCCGCAAAACATTGGAAAAACACAGTGTTTCGCGACTTTTCTACCTTGCGCGCACCTGCATCTTCTTTCTTCTGACTCTTTCTCTTCTCTGATCTTCTTTCTTCCGATCTTCTTTCTTCTTCTCTTCTTTTCTCTTCTCCGACTCTTCCCACCTCTGCTTTTTCATCTGTCCATATTGTCGGAAATTGGACTTTTATCTATCTATCTATCTATCTATCTATTTATCTCTGTGTGTGTGTGTCTGTGTAGAGAGAGAGAGAGAGAAAGATAATGTATATGTGTGTGTGTTATATACACATACATACACTACATTGCATTGCAATGCACTACATTGCATTACATTGCATTATATGGCGTTACAAGGCATTACTTTGCATTACGTGGCATTACATGACATTGCATTACAACTCAATACCATACTTAATACCGTACTTAATGCCGCGCTTAATACCATTCTTAATACGGTTCTTAATACCATTCTCAATACCGTGCTCAGTGCCATGCTCAACGCCGTACTTAATACCATACTCCATACCACACCATACCATACCATACCATACTGTTGCATGGCAAGGCATGGCATTACATTGCGTTGCATTGCATTACATTTCATACAAGTCTTATCTAAATAACTACACTATATATACACTTAAATGTAACATCCTGAGTCCATGCTAACATCACTACTTTTCTTTTGGTCCTTCAGCACCCATTGTCACAAAACAGTAGACCCACCCAAATATGTCTTGCAACCGCAATCGCTGGAGCACACCAATACAGACTTCATACCGCAAGTGAGCGGCTGAACCAAACACCGCAAAGCAAGACGAACTCAAGTTAATCCTAACCCATTCCTTTTAGGTGGCAAATTCACCTGGTACCCTCACCCGTAGCAAAACATTCATGCCGAACTTAATATTGTTGGACACTTTGGAGCACTCCCACTCTTTCGGTGAGACTCAATAGAAGCACTTATCAAACGCTGGAGTCAGAAAGTGCAGACAGCTGAAGCGATCTCCAAAACTTGGGATGACTTGTAGGATTGTAGGGCTTGGATGACCAATCTCAGAGATCCCAAGCCCCGCCTCATTCAAAAAGAAATAGAAGCGATGCACCGCCAACTTCGCTGCCAGCTCCAAACCTGACGCTGCGAAGCAGCCAGGCACAGATCGAAATCCGATGTGAAATCCGAGCACGGCATCCAAGTCCACCATGCTGTCTACGTGGCCTAAAATATGACGCGATACAGTGACATAGCAGGGGTCAAGAAATGGGTTCCCCCAAAGATGGATTTTTACAGCCAAAAATGATGATAGTTTTTGATCCATCCATGAGTCTCTTTCTGCATTTCAATTTCCCTAACCAATACTGTGCCCAGCAGCAGTAGAAGGCTGAAAAGGCCCATTCCAGCGCTTGTTCTGGTTCTACACTCACACCTGATCGGCTTGTGGCCAAATTTCTCTGCACTGATCAAGTTAGTGAAGGATGCAAATAAGACGTTCTTGGGCACTATCCTGGACTGACCAGGAACAGACCCTGATGTGATGTCCAATTCGAACAAAAAGGCAAGTTAGCATTTCACAAAACCATGAGTGAGCCGGATGTGAATTTCAAATATGTTCAAATGAATCATCGGAAACTCAGATTTTGCAGCGTTTTTGCAACTGAAGTTTCTTGAAGTTTCTTGGAGTTTCTTGGAGTTTCTCCCACCTCTCGGCATGTGGTTAGATCCCTCTTTTGTTCCAAGCGGCCAGGAGAAGCAAGTTCGTAATCCGCCCAGAGAGTGATGTAGATTGTATTCGATAGAATCACCATCAAGGACAGGAGATTGAAGTAGACGCTTTGCCTCAATGTGAATGTTGTTTTCATGCAGAAACTCTGGTGCTATGCTGCTCCTTTGCAGTGTTTAATGGGTATGATTCTCGTTGATTCTCCCCATTCAATGCTGCAAAGGGATGCGGGATATGTTCTATTTCATTATGTATATATATATATACATATATATATATACATATATATATATATACATATATATATATATACATATATATATTGTTATCGTATATATATATTGTTATCGTATATATATATATGTACATATTCTACATCCATCGGGAACCAAATAAGTCTCAGAGCAATACCGCTGCTGGAACTCCAAAACTATCAGGTCTGTTCAGTCCAGACACACCACAACTGCAAGGCCTCCTCGTCTTACTGGTTCACGAATCGTCTCCTAGGGAGCTGTCAGTACGCCCCTGAGTTTCACCCCCTTTCCCCTTTCACTGCGCAGCAGAAACAAGGGCCTGAATTCAGAAAGGGCCGCATCCTCTCATCCTTTCGGTCCAAGTTTCCAACATGTCGAAGGCTCTGGCCATTTGATTCAACCCTCGTTGGGCGAGGCTGTGTTCCCTCATCCGCTCGGAATGTTGTCGCAACGTGGCCGCCTGCAGGCGAAGCACCGGTGACAACGTGGAAACTACCACCTATCCCAGCGGACTCACGATCGAGCCAGTTGAGCCCAGTTCCACCATACTGGTGGCTGTTTCCAAACCCCCGGGCCTTGCCAGAATGCGAAGTGGCCAGTGCCGGCATGTCCCAGGATATGTCAGCGTCACTGGATCCCTCGGAGAAAGCCAGACCCACCTGGGCAGTCACCATGGGCACAAGAATCTGTGGGTACATGGTGGTTTCCTAAAATGATGGTACCCAATAATGGATGGTGTATAATGAATGATATGAATGGTTTATATTATATCCCATGGATGATGGTACCCCTATTTTAGAAAACATCCTCTGTCCTATTAATTTCTATAAGGTCATTTGCAGATGTCATGTTTCCATGTCCAATGTGTGTACAGGACAAGGACTCATCATACAACTACGGATCTATGTTCACATGAAGACATTCTCCTATGGGTGTGGGTCCAACATGCTCCAACAGTGGATACCCCAAGAATTGGAACTAAAGCTTTGGTTTGGCTGGGTACGTCATTTTGATCTGTTATAATCCGGGTGGATGAATTGTGGGGCCTGGATGTGATAAATCGGTATTGCGAATGGCACCCCGTCCCCACACCACTAGACCAGGCACTTTTGATTATCGTTATTTTCTTAAAACTAGATAAAACTAGTAGATCTCACTCATTCTGGGGCCACAAAAACCACAATGGGAGTTCTCCGTTGCCTCAGCCTTCACAGCCGTTGCCGACCTCGGATGATCCACCCATGGCCCCATGGTGATGAGCTTTTCATGTCCACAACATGTTGTATGGGTTTTGTAGTTGCACCATGTTGCACCATGTTGCACCATGTTGCACCCGTTTCTAGAAGTGTCGCGCAGCAAACATGTGTGTGTGTGTCCTAATGCTTGCAAAAGTTTGAACGAGGGTTTTCTAAAATGGGTGTACCCCCAAATCATCCTTTTTTGGTGATTTTCCATTATAAACCATCCAGCTAGTGAAACCTCTGGGAACAAGGAGATTGTCTGGGGCATTCTTCGGCCACCTATCGGACCTATCGGCAACGGTTCAATGCCAAGAGACTTAGCAGTATTGCTGGTATTGTCAGGATCAAAGGTGATGAGATGATGTGCCTTTCGCCACGGGCGCCACAGTGCTTTGCGCATCCGATTGTTGCTGGTCCACCAGTTCTTCAAACCCGGCCGGTCGGTCACCGAGAATGGTGGTTCTCCCATCCTAGAGACATCCACCTGGACCTGAAGTTGGCAACCATTTTGCCATATTTTTCCCATTCAGAAAACTGCACGATCGAATTGATCAATGGAATTTATCCATATTTATCCGATAATTTGTCACCTTGCGAAACAATGTGAAGGTTCATCAGGCGCCCAGTACCTCGATTTTACCGTCAACTACACGGGAGCGACTTTCAAATGCGTTCCACTTTGAAGATTTGCCAACCAATTGTGAATTCCAGTGTATCAATGTAACGCATCCGAACCCCAGTGGGACCCACCCAGACCTGTGGCGTGTCCATCTCGTTGGCCAAACCCTTGGTACATCCATGTTGAAGCCCAGCTGGGATGGGATGATAAACTCAGGGACCCCCGGGCTCCCCAAGGATCTTCCTTTGATGGGACAAGGATGGACAAGGTATCCCAAGGTATCCCAAGTTCACGAGGATAGGGCGACCCCTAAGCTGAACATTGTCGACACACACATAAAGGCCACCTATGCAGCAATGGGGACAACTATTGTGTTCGAACTGGGTTTATGGGTGTTGGTCGGAACGCACCGCACTGCCAAATCTTCTGTGGCACTGCAGTTCAAGCTCTGATCAGATCAACGTTGCCAAGAGACAAAATCCACTATGAGGTGTCCCACACAGGATTGAATCTTCTGACACAAATGTTCCTGGCGAAAAAGTCTAAATGACTGAAGATACTGCAGAAAGCATCTCAGAAAACGGCAAGCTCCGTCCAGTGTCCCAAACCGAGTGATGTTCCTTTCATTTCCTTTCCAAATCGGAACCCAAATTTACATTTCGGACGCACGAACAGGTCATCTCTCTTTGATGGATGTCCATTTAGGTCCCATCCTTTCAGAGACTCCCTTCACTTCGGTCAGCTGACAGCTGACACAAGGGGCTACTGTGCCATCCGTCCTGTTCCATGGCCCTCTTCTGATGCTGCTGTAGCAACTGCATACTGCGCCTAAGTTGGGCGACCTGTGACCGGATTCTCAAACGGAAGGGTCCCAGTTTCACCTGGATCGTGACGACTTGCCCGATTGGTCAAAATTCATGGAAAAAATAATGAACATTGGCAACCGGAGTGACCCCACAGCAGCTTTCCGAGGCGGCCCAGGGGCTGATTCTCTTCCACAAAACCCTGAAGGGAGGAGACCTTGGGGGTCAAGAGTCTCAAAACTCAATGGCTTTCACATGATTTCACATGTGATTTCACATGGTTTCATCGTTTCAGCAGTTTGGGATTTCACAAAGTATGTGTCCCACATTGGATCAACACCAGAATCGACCCAGTTACCCAAGTTTTCGCCCATCGCCAAGTCACGACCTCCCTGAGCGTCCCTTCCAAGCTGCGGGGCAACATGGACTCACCCTCAGACATGACCTGCCTGACAGGAGAAAGTTGGAGAAAGTTGGAGAAAGTTGGAGAAAGTTGGAGAAAGTTGGAGAAGGTGCTGACTGCTCACCAAACTCTTGGGAGATAGAGCTCTCCCCAGGCCGAATGGCGCCAAGCTACTCAAACACTTGCTCAGATCCGCTCTGTTGCAAGCAGCTGAACATGGGGGATATACGACGGCCGTCTCGAATGTAACCAGGGATCTAGTGGATCATCTCGCGGGCGTAGTGATCCGTACTGTCTGTGCGTCAAAAGGCATGGCATGTTGGTCATGTTGGTTGATTTTGGCGGTTCGAGCCTGTCTTTGCTAGGAAGATTCATATTAGATATATTAGTCAGAACCATTTCAGAACAATTTCAGATACTGTAAGTAGCGGCTGCTTGTGCCTGCTGCATAGGTTGATGTTCAAGTTTCATGGTGGACTCACTGTGTCACGGAGCCACAAACATCCGCAACTGCTTAGGTGACCACCCCTGGCAGAAACCCACAGTGCACAGATTCACGGTACTCGGGTGGCCTCCAAAAAATAATTTCAGGGGCCCATCAATTTACGCAAAGCATCCCAAATCCAAACCCACCATTATCATGGATCATCATGGATCATCATGGATCATCATGGATCATCATGGATCATCATGGATCATGGATCATGCATGAAGTTCAGCCCGTCCCCTAGTAGCTCGCATTTTCTCGTCTGCTGCGACTCGGGGCGCTCAGTGCTCACCAGCCTGGCAGGTGAATCATCAGAGTCATCAGATTTGGATATACAAAATCCGCCCGCACCGAAGGTGCTGGGGCGTGATCGTCCGGATGGCACTCGTAAAAGGTTACAGGTTTACCTGGGGGGGGGGGCATTTTTCGGCCAAAACCTCCTGTTTTTGATAGGTCGTG
>Ga0126342_10001277_pt1 | contig 34546 bp, 25 predicted proteins | sample Cyp1metagenome_FD_92528 | JGI IMG/M metagenome (GOLD analysis project Ga0126342, IMG submission 92528) | Coral microbial communities from Lord Howe Island, Old Settlement Bay, Australia - Cyphastrea 1 metagenome | ecosystem: Host-associated > Invertebrates > Cnidaria > Coral ...
ATATATATATTAGGAATGTCATCATCCCGACTGACTTTCACTCCATCATTTTTCAGAGGGGTAGGCTCAACCACCAACCAGGACTGATTCATCATTTCGGTGCTCATCGCATCTAACAAACATCTGGATACCACCAAGCATTGCACGCTCCAAAGATCGGAGCAGCTAATGAGGCGCAAGGGGCGGCCCCTTTTAGGCCCGCCAGTAGGTATCAAGTCTCGTAGTCGATGTGCCTGACATCACAGAGATGCCGGTCATCAGATGTCATCGGTCATTGCTTGAAAAAGTGCCGTTGGCGCGGGGTTGTTTTTTGGGGGGCTCAAAGGAGGGCATGTATCAATGGTTTCCGACTTGATATTGAAAAATATGTGGAAAATAATGAAACCATGTTCAAAAATGGACGGAAAACCATAACTCCAAATAGTGATAATCCGTGTCATTTCCATTATATTGATATGGTGCATCTGTCGTTCAAGATTTCATTTCCATCCCCCAAAACTACTAGAGCCACTTCCTCAGGTGCAGAGAATGATGAAGATTGCAATGGGCATACCATGTTTTTTTTCATTGGATCTTCCTAGTGGCTTTACCACACCACAGGTGGGGTTGAATGTGTATACCCTGACATTCCAAACACCATTGATTGGTTGTTGCTGGAACCATCATTGTTTTACCGAGGGATTTTAGATGGATTTTAGATTGCCAAGAAGGGTCAGCCATTGTTTTGATATGTTTTGATTGTCTTGGAAGCCAGGGATATACCTATGTATGTATATATGTATATATAGCTGGTTTGTGGTTTGGAACATTTTTTCCATATATTGGGAATAGTCATCCCAACTGACTAATATTTTTCAGAGGGGTTGAAACCACCCTGATTGGATCTACCACTAAAGGATTCTGCCACTGATGAACATCTGCATACAAATAACTTTCAAAATTCCATCTGATTCTTCATGTTCAAAAAAACAACTGGGCAAATTTGATCACGACCGACCCCTGTTTTCCCGACGCCTGGGAATTATATGGTTTATATATGGGGAATCATCCCCAAATGGCCGCAAGATTCAGGTTAGTGAAATATTCTAAGTTACCCAGATGGATCATGGCACATATGTCACATATGTATTGGATCTGTGGCTACTCTCTACATGACACAAAGAGTGACCAAAATCTGTGTTAATGAGTGAGTATATTGGGTTGTGCTACCTGGTTTCCTGGAGATTATTATGACCCGCTCTAGGAATCCCCATCAATGTATCCCAGAATCAACCAGTCAGTGTATCCAAGAATTGATTTAAAGGGGAAACAAATTGCAGGAAACTCATACATGTATATGTGTATGTGTATATAGATATATATGGTCAATCTATATATATATAGATAGAGTGAGATAGATATGTAGGAGTTAAAGCTGACATTTTCTGTAGATTTGATTTACCCCAGACATCGATATGTCAGCAATCTGATTGCTTGTTCCCATAATTGATTGCTTAAATATTCAGATTGCGTAACAACTAACGGTGCTGCGGTTTCCTAACTTTCTGACATTTTCCAAATATCCAGGTATATATGATGGTATATCCTAATATATCCTATATGGTGTTTGGCAATCATGTATCCTATGTTTATCATGGAAAGAAAACATCCAATCCTCAAATCTTTGGAAGTGACTTAGATGGCATTCCTGGAAACACACTCTGCTCTATCACAAGCCGAATCCCGCATAACAAACCACCCCCGCATTTGGGTTATTCCAAAAAGCCCCATGTTGGTTCAGGGTGGGGCCCCCAACATAGCGTGAACCGTTGGTTTATAAGTGGCTTAACTTAACAATGGTTTATGTTAGATATAACTATAGTTAATGGTGATTATTTCATGGTTTATACACCAACGTTCACATCACTGGGGGGCCCCATGTTGGTTGAATCAACAGCAATTTCTGGCCATGGGCCACTGTTCGTTGAATCCCCTGAAACGTATCTACAGTGTAGACTAACCCGGCCTGGTAAACGTTTGAACATAACGAACCGGAAAGATCCACGATTTTTAATGGGAAAATCCACTATTTCGACTGGGCCATGTTCAATAGCTACAGTATGTTTGTTTACCAGAGGGTGTATATCCCAGATGCTCGATGTATGGTATATTTAGCTACATTTGGGTGATTTTCAGGGTAAATGTTGGTAAATATTCCATACATGGAGCATATGGGTATATATATATATATGTGTATTCCCATATAGAGTTGGTGCAGTCCCAAAATATCGATTCATGAACTGTTATATTCACAGAACTATTCAACAATAATTATTGTTGGTTGAATCCCCATCGTATCCCTCAAAAATATCCAATACCCTCTGGTAAACTAACATAGCTATTGAAAATGGTCATTTATAGTGAGTTTTCCCATTAAAAGTGGTGATTTTCCATAGTTATGTTATTTTACCAGAGGGTATTTAGAGATGATGTTTCAACTGTTTCACAGGCAAAATATGCCTTGGAACCGTGGCAGAAGCCAGGGGAAGAGTCTTCAATCCACCCGTCGGGCCCTACTTGGGGGACCAGGCGTCAAGAGACATCCAACCAACTGGATGTGTAGAAACCAGGTTTTTTAATGGGATGGGAATATCAAATGGTGAGTTCAATGGGATTTCAGGGGTGTCATGGGATTTTATGCTGATTATTGGGGATTTAATGGTATATTAGTATGGAATGTTGATAATTAATGGGATTTAACCTCTGGTTATGACTAACATAGCCATGGTATAGATGGCCCATAGAAATAGATGGTTTACCGTTCTTAAAAATATGGTGATTTTCCATGGTGAACTGTTAAATAACCAGATGGTAATATCTAGGTTCACCCGCCAAATTTATTTTTTTGCAGGGTATCTAAGATTGGGAATGTGTTGATGGGTTAGCATAGGGATATATAGGAACTTATACTACCTATATCTACCTATAAGTCATAGTAGGCTTATGAGATTGGATATATCATAATAGTATATCATTATATCCAATCATAATATACCTATATATCTCATTATATATTATACTACTATGGCTTATACATAAAAATGATTGGAGATTATGATAAGCCATAGTAGGGAAACCATCTGAAAAACCAAGTATATATAATGAGATGGGATAGTGGTATTTTTAATGGCACATGTGTCAAATCCACGCAGATAGAAGGAAACAATCCAGTTGTAAACCATATCACATCATCTCACTGTTAATTGTATGCCATACCTTTGAACCTTTTAATGATAAATAATCCCAATTTCTCGGCAGCCACCCCGATGTTGCTTGATGATCTCTTTTTCTCAATCACCCAACCTTTTTGGGAACCGAAAAAAAATCGATCATTGCAATGATATTATGATTTGGTATGATAATACATAATGATGTTGTAGTTCAGTGTTTGGCCACTTCCGCCTAATGGTCCTTGGATTCTTGAACCGGCTGCATTCAGCGAGCGGTGTCGGCTGTGGGGCATCGTTTCGCCGAAGACCTGAAGACACTGAGTTGGGATGTTTGTATCGCATTGGTTTCTAATTACCCTCTGGTAAACATGCAAAAAACTATGGAAAATCACAATTTTTAATGGGAAAACTCACTATACATGGCCATTTTCAATAGCTATGTTAGTTTACCAGAGGGTATGTCTGCCAACCAGAACAGCATTATTAATATATATATATATATACACACATTGTTTATATGAATACACATGTTCCATGCCTGGAAAAAACAAAGAAAAACAAAGAGAGAGAGAGAGAGATGTAGAAGAAGATATGACTGAGAGAAAAAACATATAGGACATTATAGGGCACTGTTCCGGTTCGTGGTTCGTGCTGCTTCAGGTCTTACGCCTGAGATAAAATCACAGGATCACTAGGGAGTGAGAGGAAAACACCTAGGGGGTGCCATGAAACTGCTTGGGGTGCAGGAAAGGGCTGGGAAAATCATGGTTAATATGGATTATGAGTACTTAAATGTATATACTTAAAAATAGTTATTGATCAATGGGAATTTCAGGATCCTAAAATGGAGGTACTGTACCATATAAGGCCATATGAATTGTGGGGATATTCCCTTACATAGGCCTCAAAAATAGGCCTTATATATGGTAGGTACCTCCAATCAGTTGGTTCCTGAGATGGACAGTGATAAATCAATCAGTGTATCACAGACTGGGCTATTATTAGTTAATTATATAAATACCTTAATAATAGCTAATTGATTGTTATTCATGGCTATGAATTGTGATTCATTGGTATAAAAAAACTGGGGACACAAACCTCCATTCCCATGGGACCCCGAAAAGGCTGTGGTGATCGAAACCTAACCCCAAGCCGTACCCACCGGCTATGGAGCTGATTACCAGAGGGGTACCATAGAATTTCATGACATATCATCTATCAGAATCTATCAGAATCTATCATATATGATCTGTGTGTTTATAATTATATATATATACACTGTATATATATATTGCTTACTGGTGCTTAGCAGGGAATGAGGGAATGATCCATAATCACTAGTAATAATCATCCCATTCCCCCCATTCCCATCCATTCCCTACTAAGCACCACTAAGATTGTATATAGGATAGACATTGTGAAAATAGGAGATTGCAATCAGTTCTATCTCAGTCATGGACTGGTGAGATGGACCCAGCTCAAACTCGGTTGGCCACCCCAAATTTATAGGCTTACATACAAAAGACTGATGGGAAAATCACCATTTTGAATAGGTAAATCAAGTATTTCCATGGGGTATTTTCAATAGCTATGTAACAGTCATTACCAGAGGGTATACCATCATATATCCCAATAAATCCCAATAAATCCCAATAAATCCCATTAAATCCCATTAAATCCCATTGACTGACTATCCACTATTCAATAGAGGTTTGTCTGCAGAGTGCCTCCAAATCCGATGGTCAGTTATCATGTGTCCAACATGTTTAATCGCCGAACATGTATTGTAAATTTCCATTTGTTTGGACAAATAGGTAAAATAGGTAAGTTTGCAATAGGTAAGTTAATCCACTGCTATTTGTTTGTATTAATCCACTGCTATTTGTTAAAATCGATAAGTTTGCAAATTTATCTGGTTAGAGTCCATCATGCAGCTAGCTAGTCCGATGATTTTACCAGTTAAATCTGTTGCTGAAATTGCTGAAATCACAGATGTGCCGTGAATTCGTACAGATTTCGTGTCATTGAATCAGTTATGTAAATCATATCGAATAATCTTACCCTACTTGGTGGCTCATCCCACTTAGTAAGTGGGTTATAACCCCAGTTATAAGTGGATTAACTCTACTTATCCCATTTATAACTGGGGTTATAACCCACTTACTAAGTGGGATGAGCCACCAAGTAGGGTACACTAACATACATGTGGAAAACCCATGGGAAAACCCTATGAAAACAATCTACAAACAGTGGATGTTCCGCATCTATGTTGGTTTAGTGGAGGGTAAATCATGGATATTCATAGATGATGAAACATATGAGATCATATGAGAATACACCTGCTCTCATAGTAATTCCTATGAATCAACATTCAATCATAGAATTGGATTATGGGAAAATTTACAGGAAAGCCCTATATTTGATGGTAAAAACCATGGTTTCCTGAAAATTTTCCCTTAAACCAATCCAGTGATTCAAGTCCCATTTCATCACCATCAAACGACCATAAACTCGCCATTTTCCTATATGAAAAATCATGGGAGATTGGACAATGTCATTTCGCCATGGGAGGCTTTGCGGCTCCGCCGAGCTTTTTGGTGAGCTCTACCAAGGTGGGAATATATATATATGGGTAAATTATAACGACCTCACTGATCTCCCTCACTGGTAATTATAGTTAGTAAGGGAAATCATCCCCAAATGGGCTTAGTTCAGGTTAGTGAAATATTATAATTTACCCAGATATATGCATGTCTAATATATATATATATATAACCAAAAAACAAATGGTGTCATTCCTCTTCAACAGATTTCTATAGATTCGATGTTTGATATGTTTTCCCCAGTGATTTCAACAACGAGCTGACTTAGCTACGCTTCGCTCGTCGCAGGACGAGGCATCTCCCCCCAAAGAACACACGGACCTCTACGCGCGGGCGCTGCAGAAGAAGCGGGTGAAGCATTGCCACTGGGGCCATGGCGGCGAGTGGCCAGATAAAAAGAACTTGGGACATATGGGGAATTGATGTACCCTCTGGTTATGTCAAAATAGCTATTGAAAATGGTGATTTATAATGGATTTACCCATGAAAAATGGTGATTTTCCATAGTTATGTTACTTTACCAGAGGGTATAGTATATGAACATGGATCATGGGAAATATGTTTTTTCATTAGTATATGATGTATATGTTGATATATTATCGATGTTATCGATATTCCATTGATGTATGACTACTGTAATATATTTGTATGTGTATTATATGAATATTGTGACATTGATGAATTGGGACATGATTGATGCAATATCGAAATATATATATATATATTTATATATATAAGATTTCCCTCTCTCTCTCTCTGTATGATGATCCAGCGGAATTCAATGGTCAGTTGCGGGTTAGATCATGATCCCATCGCAACATGAGGATCTGAGTGTGATTTGATGGGTCGGTCCCTGTTGGTCACATGAGTGACATGATGAGCAACAATGAACCAGCTGCCCAGCTGGACAATGGTTATGGGGGTCCCATGGTTGAAGTGTCACCAGAATTTGAGAAAAACTGTACTCAATTTCGGTTTCAAATGCCCTGCAAAGCATGAACCAACATGATTTTGACATGTTTTGGTTCGAGCAAAATTCAACATGATTTGCTATCATTGTTTGTTCATACATGTTAACATTTACTCGGGTTTGGTGCAACTGCGAAACCCCGATCACCTCCCAAGAAAGAGAACAGCACCTGTGTTGCTCCTGACCACAAACCCTGTGTTGCTCCTGACCAAAATGAACATGGTTTATCATGGAGTAATTATCATAATGTTCATTCTTTCTCATCATGTTCCATGTTTTTATACATGTTTTCCATGGAACCTTCACATTCTGCCCGCACATTTCCGTGACAATCAGTGGCTTCCCACCAGAAAAAAAAACACACCAGCCATATCTACCAACCTAGGTACATATCTCCGGCGGAACTTCGGACCGCACGGCTTTGGCATGTCAGGCGGGAACAGGCTGACAGATGGCTGGATCATTTGCCACAATGTAGATACAAGGTTGGCCCCCTTAGTGATGTTTGTTGGTGTATCAACCCCCTTTTAGCATCTTTTAGCTATACTAATAATTGCCATAAAGCCTAGTGAAATTGGAGTTATAAATACCCCATGGGCCCATGCAAATTGAGCTATCTCTTTGGGTCCCACCGGCCTGGGGCTCCAGCCATGACTGGAGATGCATGGAGCAATGACCAGACTCTTTTCGGGTTTTGGCCAGAATGTTTTTTTTTTCTCATGACACATTAGGATTTGACCAGCCAAAAAAATGCGGATATGAGGATTTGTCTCAAAATGCGATAGACAAACTCATGGCAAGGACTTAGTGGACTTAGTGATGATATATGTTTTTAATTCCATATTGTGAGACAGCCCATTTTGTGACATAGCATAATTATGTTCATCCATTTTTCATTGCCATGTTTGCTTGGAGGGCAGGATGGGAAATGATCAGATTCCTCTGGATCAGAAAGATCCCATTGGTTGGTTGATTAATAGAGGGGTTTGAAGAACCCCCAATAAAACAACAGGTAACTGATGATAGATGCGATTAACCAGCTCCCGGCCCAAACCTATTTTTACCAAAAGGACATTAATATACATTAATGATAGTGGTTAATCATAATCGTGATTGTTCCAACTGGAAACAATGAAGGTGGGGCATCCCTCGTTTTCAAACACAGCCAGCAAACTACTAGCGTGTTCCTACGACAGTTTGGTGTGCTGAGACGGTACTCTTGTATGCTAGGTCTCAAGTTGGATGCCTGAAACATACATGGCTTTGTCTAAAAACATGGTGCCTGTAAATCCATGGGTTTATCATAATTTTCCCAATATACTCCATTTTCAGACAGACCCACATGTTGATTGATCGGGGTAATTCAAATGGGACATGCTCTCCACATCTCTCAACAGCCAATTTTGGGGAACATGAGAGCATTCAACCACCGGATTAAGGGGTGTACCCGGCATCTCACGCGCATCTTAGATAAGCTCTGAGCATTTCAGATGGAGGGACTTTTCATGGTAGGTTGATGTAGGTTGTAGGTTCATCATGGTTCATCTAATATCACTGATATATAACTTAGACTGACATATGTTGATACTGCTATGCCGCATATGACAATCTCCTTCTGGTCCCTGGTAGACAGTGGAATAGCATGTGGCAAGCAACAACATGCCACAAGGAAGCACATAGAAACACATGGCAACATCATATTGGCACAATCACACAAAACCAACTATTATAACAACAATAATAATAAATATAATAATAATAAATTATATATAATATAGATATCCCTGACCTTCCAACCACAAGGTTTAACATTGTGGTTAGTCTAACCCCATGTCTTTACTTAACCCCATCATATCACTGCCTATCACCGGCCTTCCAAAGGGGTTCCAAAAAGTTCCCTTCAGCTTGCCATGACGCACACGCTCCACAAAAAAGGTAGCGCGCAAAGTGTCACACCATATCTTCGATGGTTGCTATATATATATAATAGATATCAGTGAAATGATGGGGTTAAGTAAAGACATATGGTTAGACTAACCACAATGTCAAACCATCATTTGAGTCTTACCCCCCAGTTTTTTTAATGGTGTCCATGGGTTTTGCACGGTCTTTTCACGCACTTTTCACACTTCAAAATGGACCAAACAAATCGATGTGACCTCTTGGCAGATGCGTGTTTTTCATGTTTTTCCTTTTATACTGGCTTTCCACCCCCTCTTCATAGCAATACTTCTGCCCAAACTGCATTGGGACTGAGCCAACACGGTTGTATAATCCACTCTCTGGACGTGAAACAGTTTGTGGCTAGATAGAACTGATTTTCTGCAGTCATCCAAAGAAAAGGTCTAACGGTGTGGTTAGTAACTCCACAGTTAAACGTTGTGGAGGAAGGTCAGGGTATTATAGATATTTGTAGATATTATAGATATTATAGAAATTCATAGATATGGGAACAGACTTCCGAAGTTAGAAACATCATAGAAAACCAGTAGAAACAATGTAGAACCCCATAATATTGGGATGTTTCTAGTGGGGTTACATGGATAGATAGATCGAAATGTCGAATCAACCGCAGGCGGTTGGACAGAGAAATGCGTTGCTTGGTTACACGCACGAGGTGCGGCGGTTACGGGACGGACCGGAGTCCGGAAGCGCTGGGAGAAATCCATGGAGAAAGTGTTGGGTAAACCCAATGGATGATGATTTTGGCCATTTTTCATAGGGAAAATCATGGGATCATCATGAAATATCATGGGATATAGTAGGATTTTCTTGGTATGAACATCAAATATAATGCGAGAAAAAAACGATAGTCGTAGGATTTTCTTGGGATGAACATCAAATATCATGCGAGAAAAATATCGAGAAAAAGTAGGATTTTCTGAGGGGATTTTCTATGGGTAATATGGGATCATCATGGGATAATGCATGGATGATGTGATGACTATATGCCATGGACCATCAACAATACCCTCTGGTAAACTAACATAGTGGATTTACCATGATTTACCCATTAAAAAATATGATTTTCCATAGTTACGTAAACGTTTACCAGGCCGGGTATACCCCTAGAACTGGGATGATGTAGATCATGACCCCAGAAAAATGGTTGGTGAATGGGATGGTGATGGCACTGAGTATTTAACTGTATGAGCCACCAAAATTATTCGTACATAGTTTATTGATGCTTATTGATGTTTATTCAGTATCAACCAACAACTTATCATGGGGATACCGGGATACGTATCAGCCAAACAGTAGAATGATATTGGATACTCCTTCTTGATTGCATACCCCTGATTGATGGCTCAGAATTGAACCATCAAACAATTGGAATGTAACTGGTTGTAATCAATTTGAGCCAGGCCAAATTCGCATTCAACCAACGAAACTATGAACAAAACATGATTCAAACAATAGAAGAACAAAACATGATTCAAACAATAGATATTGGGGGCTCACTACGGTTTAACTAATTATTGGTGGCATGTAAGATGTCAAAGGTAGTGATTTAATTTATTCACTAAAACTTGGTTGCGCGCAAGGATGGCTATTTGCACACATTGTCACATAGGTCGCGAAGAACAAACACATCGATCCACGATTTTTTCCGATCCACGAGACAGATCGAGACAAGTCTTGTTGAACGTACCATCCCCAACCTTGGATGGCTAGAAACTAATCCCAACGAATCTTTACCCAAGCTGGTTATGACATTCACAGGGCTAGCCATGGTTAAGTCATGGCCCTAATCGAAATAGATGGTTTACCGTTCTTAATAGCATGGTGATTTTCCATAGTCTTGCTATAAATGGGAATATCTTTAATTATTTGCAGGGTATCTAAGATTGGCAATGGTATGAACCATGCAATATATGCAATTCTTCCCACTTTCGACCCAAAATCATTTCATACGACGGCTTGACCATGACCTGGATGACCCGATAGTAACTGGATAGTAACTGGATGATGAACCTTGTAGTCTCCAGGATCCCAGGGGAGATAAAAAGAACCCTGATTTTCTACAAAGGTGTTAGTTACAATGCAGTTACTAAGTTCAGGGATCATCATATATCAGTAAATCATAATATCACTACATCATACACATATCAGTATCATCATATCAGCTCATGGATTCCTATACTGGATTTACTCCAGTCTTTTTCTATATAGGATATATATATATATATATATATTTGTATGTAGATAGGTATGGGATATCATAAACATTTGCCTGAACGCCATCCACCCCATCATCTCACAGGCTTTGGACGAACTGACAGCTGAATTTTCAGCGCTGGGCCCGGGCCCGGCGGCGCCAGGACCAAATCGGTCTGTATCCTTCAAGTCTGCTGAATGCATCAAAGATCCAAAATCTGGCTAAAGCTCTATAGTATCGTGACCTCGTGTCGCGACCGAAGCCTGGAATAGCGGTTAGGGGAAATCATCCCAAATGGGCTTATCTCAGGTGGAATATCAGTACCCTACAACATGCAATAGGTTCGCTATCCAAAGACTTCCAGGAAAATGAGTGAATCTAAAAGCGTTGTCCTGCTTGTGTCAGCTGGCAACACACCAATATCTTGAGAATGTCAAGCACCAAATCAGAGTGGATCTGGAAGTGATCTGGGACCCCTGGGACCTCTGGGAGGCAAGCATGGCCCGGGTCCGACTTCCAGGGGAAAATCAAAAAAACGTGCGCCTGTGATGCAGAAGGATTCGAAATTCAAAGATTTGTAGCGGCTGCAACGGGGTGTAGCCAAAACGCGCGTTTGCTTCGCGATTGGGGGTGGGAAAAAAACCAGCGATTGTGGTTTAGGTGCACACCCTTTCGGTGAGAATTCGTCCAAATGCTGGATATTATTTCTGGGTAAATTATATATAGTGACCTCACTGTGACCTCACTGTGACCTCACTGTGACCTCACTGTGACCTCACTGGAATCATGGTTAGAAGGGGTAATTATCCCAATAAAGCCTTATTTCAGGTTGGTGAATTATCATAAATTTGCCCAGATTACTTGCACTGGTAGTTGTCAGCAATGGGGTTTAGCTAACCATGTTGTGATAAACCCGATAAACCCCAACTGGGGATGATTTATTATTATTGGCATTCCCAAAATTTTGATCATAAAAATGCCGTATAAAGAAGCAATAGAAACCAACTTGAAACCCATCGAAATCACATTTCCAACTTTTGATGGTAAAACCATCAAGCCCAGCTTTTTTTCACTGTTTTTTGCACCCCAGGTCTATCAACTTACATCCGACCCCTGAGAACAAACATGGAAAAGCATTGAACCTGGCCTGGCATTGGCACATGCTGATTCCAATGTTGATTAATGGGTATATATTAGGATATAGAGCCAACTTAGATATGCTTAGAAAATGGTGGTGGCATTTAACTAAACTAGAAAACATCATTGATTTCACGAGTGATATTAGCAAAAGGCTGAAAATGGTAGATCTTTGGGGGGTAGCATATATACATAATCACTATATTTTTATATGTTTAGTATATCTGTGTGTTTTTTATTTACAAAGCGGGGTTTCAAATCAACCTTGAGGATTCATTTCATTTGCGAGCAGATCCCAAGGGCTGCCAGCCCGACTCCTCCACTCATAGTATATATATATATGTATATTACAGTAGACATATGTTATGTGAAAAATGATGGATTTTTTTCAAAATATGGTATCATGACTTAATTGAAATATCAAGGAATAAAGAGATAGATAGATAGATTCATCGATAGAAAACTAGCTTGATATATATATATAATTTTATATAGTCAGGCTCTTCAAAGTGACCCCTTTGAGGTGGTTAAGTGGCCCTTTTTGGGGTTAGGTGACCTCGAATTGGTGGTTGAAAAGGCCACTTTGAAGAACCAGGATATGTTTTTTTTGGATATTCATGGGATAATAATATATAATAATGACATATGAAAGGCATATAATAATGACATATATATATATACCCTCTGGTTATTCAAAATAGCCATGGACAATGGCCCATTTATAGATTATTTACCTATTACAAATGGTGATTTTCCATACTTACCTTAGTTTACTGGAGGGTATATACGTATATGTATATTCTTCGTTATTATTTTTGTTGGTACCAACGATTGCAGGTACTGCTCAGGACATCGCCTTTGCCGATGCACCCGATGATCAGGTGCCACCGTGTGCCACCGCTGCCGCCTTTGCCGATGCGACTGTTTGGGGCGTTCGGATCTGATGAAAACAAACGTTTAAGACGCTTGGCCAGCAAAACTAGAGAAATTCCACATGGATTTAACCATGAAAATTTTGCAGAAACAGCCAAAAGTAAATGATATTTTTCAACTGCGTGTTTTTTGGTTTTAAACTTTAAACCACTAGGTTTATAATCAAATTGCCGATGATCAAGGTCACCTTAAATTCATGGAGCACGATGACAAAGTCGTTTACTTGAACTGGTTGGTGGTTTGGAAATGTGGATTAACTATGGTTTATGGTAGATATAACTATAGTTAATGGGGATTATAATGGTTTATAAATTTATAAACCAACAAACACTGGTTGGTGCTTTGGAACCATGGAATTTGATGACTTTCCATATATTGGGAAGTTCATAATCCCAACTGACTACTTAATATTTTTCAGAGGGGTAGGTATACCACCAACCAGTTGAAGTTTCGCTTACCTTTTCATCTTGATTTGAAACACCCAATTGGATGTGGGTCAAAATGGAAGACCTAGGGGACCACAGATGTTAGTCTAGTTTAGTATTAACCATCCATAATTTTGGGGTACCTAATTTTGACCCATACCCAATTGATGAATTAAATTTGTGCTGTGTTGAGGATCTAGATCTATAGTGATGTCATCCTAAGTCTTCGTGAGATGGATTTCTGGTACTATGCCAACGTACTGCCCACTGATTGTGATGTTTGTTGTGATGTTTGGTTTACAAAGCCAATTAAGTATGAATAGATCAACAACAAAAGTTTATTTACAAATGGTATACCGTGATATATTTAGAGTTGTTTTTGTTTGGGTTTGTGATGTATGAATATATCTATATGTATCTAACATAAACCCAAGTGAAATTGGATTTACCCTCTGGTGAACTAACATAGCAATGGAAAATCACAATTTTTAATGGGAAAATCCACTATAAATGGCCATTTTCCATTGCTATGTTAGTTCACCAGAGGGTATAAAGCAACTTAGCAAAAAAAAACTGGGGCACCGCCTTGCGCAACGTGGACAGGTTGATCTCCATGTGCGCAACGTTGACGTTTGGCTGGATGCACAGCACACAAGCCCAAGCATAGTCTGAGAAACGGATTTGAACATAGGCTACCCTCTGGTAATTTAACATAGCTATGGAAAATCACTATTTTTTATGGGAAAACCCACTATAAATGGCAATTTTCAATAGCTATGTTAAATTACCAGAGGGTAGCTCAAAAATCCAGTGCTTAATCACTGGTTAATCACTGGCGAAAATCATCATGACCCCGTTGAAATGGTTTTGAACAAGGGGTATGCCCAAGTTTTCTACAAACCCAAATCCGGGATGATTGTTTCGTTGCAAATCGTGATCTGCCTGGAGCAAGAACAGCAGCGGCCATTCGGTGACACCATAGTCTGGGCCACATGTTTGGGCTGATGTTTGCTGGTTTATCCATTTAACTATGGTAACTATAAAAACCATAGAAACATCCTAGCTAACCATAATCTAACCAATATAGCTAACCATAGAACCATGGTAACTATAGTTATATTCACCATAAAAACCCTAGCTAACCTTAAGTTATAAGTGAACTTCTCGGAAACCCTAACCAGCCATGGAAACGGAGTGGTATCGGTGCCAGGCTTGGGGGGATTTGGTGAAGGAGACTTCTTCACTGGGAATGTGCCTCCCTTGGGTCAACCTTGTTCAGATGGTATTTTTGTGGTGATTTCATGGGGATTAAACTGGGTCATTCTTAGTTAGATACTGCAGTACTGTAATATTTTTCTATCAATTGTGAATTGTATTTACTAACCAGCTAAAACATAGTTTTTTTTTAAGCAGGTATCTAAGATTCACCATGTAAGTAGGAATGTATCTGGGTAAATTATAGTGACTTCACGTTGTGACCGAGCCCTGGAGTCATTTTGTTTATGGGGAATCATCCCCGAGTGGCCTCAAGATTCAGGTTAGTGAACTATGATACTTTACCCAGACCATTGTTTAACTTTTACCACTAACTCGTATAGTACTAATATATCTGGGTAAATTTTAACCAGTAACTAATTATACATATTTTACCAGTAACTTAGTCAACTTAGTATTCATAGAATTGGATGATGGGAAAATTTACAGGAAAACCCTATATTTGATGGTAAAAACCGTGGTTTCCTGTAGATTTTCCCTTAAACCAATCCATTGAAGTATATAATTTGCCAGGATGTCTGAATCTGGATGGTTTGGATGAAAGAAGTTGGGAATCTTCCAGTGATTTTTGATTGGGATGCGCTTCAGAAAATGTCAACCGTCATTTTTTGGGGGAGGTTGAAACTACCCGGCCTGGTAAACATACAAAAAACGATGGAAAATCACCATGATTCATGGGAAAATTCACCATATTTATGGACCATTTTCAATAGCGAACTGTTAAATTACCAGAGGGTAACCAGTTGGACTTTCTCAGGCACAGAATATGCGTTAGAGTTATGGGTCGTACATGGTGAGGTTTGCCATGTGCCCGGCAGATTCATAGAATCCCACTAGCAATGATTCAGAATGTCATTCCAAGCTAAAAGAATCCCATAGAATGCCTCTAGCAATTCATTCATAGAATCCCATAGAATCCCATCCATGGTACAACATTCCAAGCACTGTTCAGAAATCCCATGATGTCATCGTTTCACAATTTAATCCCATGATTTACCTTCACCATGTGACTCGAGCATCCTTCCTATTTTGATGGGAGCGTCATACTTGTATGATTTGGGGCATATGGTCATTTTTGTATATTTTTTCTCAACTTCTATGGTTGTGGCTGTTGGTGTTTTCTTTCACCCCTCAACAAACCCTTATTGGGGTTAGGTCAATTCCCATGATATAGTGGGAAAATAGGTGAGGATAGTGAGTACCAAACTCATGGTCATCAAGTCCATCAAGTCCATCAATATCCCGAGCATCCGCCTCCTGCATCCAGCTTTGGCTGTAGCTCGATTCATGGAACATGCAGTCGGGCAGTGAAATTCTTAAGCCATCCATGGTGCTGAAGTTGCCACCCTCAAAACTCTGTGGTACAGACATCAATCTGTACAGATGACATCAATGCGGATCTGGGGATGGCAGGATATTCCTTGGTCACCAGCTCGAGGGGTTACCACATTTCCCTTGGAAATCGGTCCTGAAAGGCCCAAGAAATGTAGTGAGTTGATCGTTGGACACGTCCTCCATTGGGATTTACGGATTTCATCTGAGCGTTTGGCAGCTTGCAGAGAGGTCGTTATGGATCATCACAGTTTTTGCAACTATATTTCGGGTAGTCCATTACTGTTCCAGTACCATTGATCTATATTGGTTTACTAAGATTCTTTTCAATACCCACCTATTTTATTGGATTTGAATGCCATTTAAATACATTTACCCTATAAAAACGTGAGTTGAGTAGGTTTGTTCATGACTTGGCCCAGTCATAGGTGTGTAGCGCGCTTCCCGATCAGCTTCGCTTGCCCTGTGCCATGTGCCATGGCGGTTCAACGAGATTGGCTGGAGGTCGCCTGGTCATTCGGTCCGTATCAAGGACCATCAGCTTCCAAAAATCCACAGATAAAGTAGGTCTTATATATAAGACATATATATATATAATTATATATATATATATCACATATGTCTTATATATAATATGGTTTTATAAAAGTTGATGAAAACAATCTATAGCTGCTAGCTACTTTCACTGTCCAAACCAAACAACAGAGCCGTATTTTATATCACCATCTCAGTTCGCGAGGGAATTCCGTTGCCTCTTCCTCAGCCGAATGATTTTTCTTGACTACTGATGACCCTCCTAAACAGACCAAGATTCTTAAAGAATGATTTGATACTTGGGGGTTGTAAGTGGATATATATATATATGTATAATATAAATTCAATATATATATATAACCATAGTTGTCGGCGTTATATCCCATCTCATGGTGGTTTATTACCATGAATAACCTTCGCTGCGGTCCCAAGTAGCCTTGGGTCAAGGTCCAGAAATGGGCAGCTTGCCGCACAAAAATGGCGATTGAAACGTTTAAATGCCATGACAATATGGGGAACATGGTAAACTCTGGCTGGATTTTGGGGCAATTCCAGACAATTTCTATAGGTACAAAGGAATATATAGACTGATCAGCCCAAAAGAAACACGGACTCAGGTGTTTGAATAATGATCAATCAAACAATGAGTTGTCTTTCCACAAGCAGAACACTGGCGGTGCAGGTGTTCCCCACTGCTCTCATCCATTTTCTTTGCGTTGAGTTAGTGCCTGTCTACGTGACCTGGCGGGCCATGAAAGCTATAGCAGCTATGGGGGTTAGTGCCCGTTTTAACCATTAAAAATGGGATAAACCACACTGGTGATGGGTTGCTAAGTACTTTAAGATTGCCGTACCTGGGATATATGTAATAAGGTTACTCAGGGAGCTTTAAGTTGTTTGTTGATAAAGCCATGACTTCGTACACATTTTTTTTGAAGAGTGGAAACCTATCCGGTGAGTCTCAAATGTGTTGATGAAATATATGTTTCATTGCTGAAGTCCCCATGTTTTCTTGATGGCTAAATCTGTCATTGATTAGAATTAGCTGTTACTAGCTTCACTGCTGCAACAAAATACCATCAAGAAATGATAGTCAAATCTAATTGCTTTTGATTCAACTCTTGGGCTAAATCTGTTTTGGGCCCAGTGTTGCCATCAGCCCTTTACAGGGTGGTCGTAAGGGTTTCAATGACTTAAAGCGTTTTTTCTTGGTTAGACGTGACCATTGGCGATGGTTAGATGTTGAAATCACAGAAAACAAATCTCTCAATATAATCAATCAAATGTCATGTTAATTCGTTGAGATAGATGCACAGTTATTATATGTTAGTATCCATTAATCCAATCCCTTCATATAAAGCACCCCTCAGAAACCATGGAACGACATATTTGGGAGCATACGATTGGGGAAGTTTTCTACTGGAAATCCCATGGTGTTTTCGATCTGCAAACGGTGGATTTTCCCGTGTTGCCATGGTGTTATGTTTCCCATCCGGTCATCAAACGTGGCAATGTCATCCGAAACCCATTGACGAGGTCCATCATCTTTCAAGATGGGCACATTGCACCACCAACCAGGGAGGTTTTCATGGGAAAATCAACCACACACGGGTGGATGTTCTATTGCCATGTTGATTACCATAGATTATATATCGCTTAGCCATGCTTAACACCCCAGTTTTGCAGGTCACCCATCTCAGCGTTTGAAATCCTCTCAGATAGGTTCAATCATAGGTATGTTTGCTAGTTTCTCTTGGTTCACACCACTCCCAGTTTCATTGGTAAGCCCCATATGTCTTAATCTCCCGGCTCCCATTGCCAAAATGTTCACAGAAGAGTCACCGCCCTTCCCACTTTTCCCATCCTGCTAGGTCATCCGTTTCAAATTTCTTCGTGTTTCATGATTATTCCTCCTTATTTTTCTCATTGTCTATATATAATATTTTATCATATTTCCCCATGTTCCCATCCTCTAACCATTGGTTCCCAGATCCTCTCCATATTTTTCCCAGTCATTTCCATCTTTCGTTGGATTTTAGTTTCAGGGAAAATATGAGGAAACCCTATGTTTTTACCATGAAATATGGTGGTTTCCTGTAAATTTTCCCGTAAACCAATCGAATGAATCATTTTCCCATGAATTTCCCCATGTTTTCCCCATCCCAATATCCCTACGTGAGGTCACTAAAAGGGATTTTTCCCACGGGATTTCCCCATGGTTTCTTCCCATTTTTTCCCTGACTAGGTCAATCGACTGGATGGGTACTTGGTGGCTCATCCCACGGCTCGTAAGTGGGTTATAACACCAGTTATAAGTGGATTAACCCTACTTATCCCATTTATAACTGGGGTTATAACCCATTTACTAAGTGGGATGAGCCACCAAGTACAAACTAATCCTAACTCGTCTTTTGGTATGGGAATATCGAACCGTTCACCAGCAAAGAATTTGTCATTTTTAGCAGGGTATCTGGCTGATTGGCATTACTATGGATTAATATGTGGATTACTGATTACTATACTATACATTTTCCCAGGTTTCCCCAGGTTTCCCATGGTTTCTTCCCATGTTTTCCCTGAGGTCATTGGTTTCTACTTCTACAACTTAGTGGTGAACGACGGCAGCGCCTGTTTCATGCAGGTGGTGCGTCGCGAGCCTGGCTTCGGTGGTCGACACATCAACCACTTGAGCGATGTGGAGCTGCAGCTTTGTGACTTGGTCGTTGGGTCCCAAATAGTGACAGAAGGTGACCTCCCAAAAAAAAAAGGGTGGGTTTTGACCTGAAATTCACCATTGGATATGGGATTTATATAATGGGATTTAATGGGATTTAATGGGATTTAGTGGGATTTAACTGGGTGGGGGTTTGGATAATCAATGTTAATCAATGGATAATGATTGGATAATGATTGGAAAACAATGGATAACTGCGTGGTGCTTTGAACATGTGGATGAACTATGGTTTATGGTAGATATAACAAACTAGTTAATGGGGATTATAATGGTTTATAAACCAACAAACACTGGGTGGTGGTTTGGAATATTTTTTATGTTTCCATTCAGTTGGGAATAATCATCCCAACTGACGAACTCATATTTTTCAGAGGGGTTGGAACCACCAACCAGCTTAAATTTACCAGGTTTTTTCATGGGAAACATGATGAAAGACCTGGAAACAATGGGATTCCAACGCATAGGGCCTAGGGCCTAGGGGTTCGGCCAAAAACAGTGCTGGATCTTTTGAAACCATGAGAGTTTACCTGGTGGTAAAAGAATGCCATAAACCATCCCAATTTCAATGAAAATGGGAAAATGTGGAGGTTGAATGGATGAATGGATGGGAATGGTGAGTGAAACATTAGAAACTGGGGATTCAAAGGTCAGAAATTGGTGATTGAAACAATTGAAATGGTTATTTCACCATGAAAAATGGTGGTTTAAACATCTGAAATGGTGGTTTAGCAATGGTTTGACCATGAACCAAATAGTTTGACACCGGATTTTGTGGATTTACCCAACAAAAAGCCATGAGATTTAACCAGCAAAACATGTGATCATTTCAACAACCAAATTATTGTGATGATATTAAAAAATGAAACACAACATGTGAATTGACTGCAAAAAAAACATATTTGGTGATTCCGGTAATTAGCAAAGCCATTCGGTGTCACATGCACAGAATTTTGCGTGGGTTGATGGGTAGAGCTGCGCAAATATTGCTATAGTTGTATTGATAAAATTAACTATTTTATATGGTGGTGTATTTTTAAAATTATACTATTTTAAATGAAGTATACAGTGCTATAAACTATATTTGTATATAGACAAATCATAGTTCTCTATAAATGGTGTATTCACAGTGGTTTATGGAGACAGTTTCTACTCTGGGATTTATCCAACAAAAGCCCAAGATCTCACTGGGAGATCATACACTTAGGTGACATCCTTGACCTGCCATGCACATGTTCCATGCACATCCCATGTCTTTTATGTTCAAAATATTTGATCTTCACATATGGAACCCCGTTGTTTTAACCTTTACCAACGATCGTTTTCGGGAGAGTATTTGTGTTTAGTTCTGCAAATAAGGATCTGTAGGTGTTCACCTATAAATCTCTGGTACTGGTTTGGAACATTTGTTAGTTTTCCATAATATATGGCTTTCCTATGTTGTTCCTATGTTTTTCTATGTTTTTGCGATCAAATCCCCAAATATTTGTTGATGTGCGGTGACTTCGTCAGTTGAGGGTGACAGACTTTTCTTCTCAAGGCCGCAGAGTTCCTGTTGTTTTGCGAAAAGGACATTGTCAATAAATCTGGACCTTTGAACCTTATTCATACATATCATATATTATATTAACATATGATATAATATATAAATAATATATATATATAATAATAATAAATAATAAATAATAAATAATAATAATATTAATAATATATTATATATAATAATATATATTATATATAATAATATATATAATATATAATAATATATATTATATATAATAATATATATTATATATAATAATAATAATGTTAACAATATATTATATATAGTAATATATATTATATATAATAATAATAATAGTAATAATAATAATATATATATATATATATATGTTTTTCCAGTTGATTAGTATCTTTCCAGAGTGCGTGTGCCTCAGAGTTTTTGTTGTTCCAGTAAGAACCAATTTCTTGTTGAATGGACGATACACTGTGCTGAGGTGTACAGCATGCTTTCCACAGTATGTTGGTGACTTGTGCCGCAGACACTGATAGAGTCATTGTACCATGAGTGCCAACATGACCTTTGAATGGGATTATTACCTGGGTAAATTATAACGACCTCACTGCGACCTCACTGGTAATTATAGTTAGTAAGGGAAATCATCCCAAAATGGGCTTAATTCAGGTTAGTGAAATATTATAATTTACCCAGATTATTATGGCCTATGGGGTGAGAATTGCGATCTAGTTTCTATCAACGATGAAATTCATGGGTTGAGAGGAAAGATCACAGCTACTGCTTAGACTTAGCAGGGCATCAGAAGCACCTCGGCACTCGAGCCTGCTCAGAACTCGCCTTCTTTCTTGGAGACTAAATAGTTAATTAGTTAATTAAGATCAATTGTGACATACGGGGTTGTCTGAAAATAGAGGGCCCCCATTTCCAACGGATTATCATCATTGTCCCTGTTAAAGTGGCTGTTTGATGCTGTTTGTGGATATCCCGTTTGTTTATATGTTTTTTTCTTCTGATATCTAGAACATGTTTTTTTTTGCAGAGTTGTCCCCGTGGGCGCGAGGTAGTTGGGATATTTCTAGGTTGCACTTGCGAAAGACATTTTTCGCTTAGCGATGATGTCGGAATTGCTACGCATCTCACATTTTGCCTTCAACCCTGACAGACGAGGCATAGTACTTGATTGATGGGCTACATGAATATGGCTCAACCAAAATGGTCAAGGAAATCAAAAACAGCTGTTTTTTACGGTACACCAACGGCAGGTTTTTGTTGATCTTGTTGGGTTTCCGAGGTGTCTGGGCAGTTCAAGATTGATTGCAAAGGCAGTCAAGGAGAAGCCCATGTCTTTCGGCAGGCTATTTGAGGTGATCATGGGAAGAACCATGGATTCTTGCCCCCGTAACTTGGGAGATACGCCTATGAACTATGGTTGTATCGGAACTCGAACTGCGATCCCCAAGTTTTTTAAGTGGGGTAAAGGTGCTTCAAAGGGCACTCCAATAAGTTCTCACTGCTTGACTGTTGGCATACATTGAGGATCATCGACGTGTAAATGTTCGATCCCTGAATCGAACCAATAACCAAAAGGAACAGCGAAACATACCAATTTATGCCATGAATTTATGCCATGTTCCACAGTCTTGATCTACTTTTGCAGACAACTTTCAAACCACAGAAGGAACCCCTTGTGGGAGTTCCAAAGATGCCATCTCGTTACGGTGGTTAATGATGGGTCACTATTATGATGGTTAATGATGGTTAATTAATCATGGTTAATCATGGTTAATCATGGTTAATAATGGTTAATAATGGTTAATAATGGTTAATGATGGTTAATAATCACTGGTTGGTGGTTTCAAACCATGGAATGGATTATTTTCCATTTCAGAAAAAGGGATGTCATCCGAAACCCATTGACGAACTCCATCATTTTTCAGAGGGGTGGCTCAACCACCAACCAGATTATATAGGTACAATACAATGATCAAATCTTGATCCTGAGCAGGAAACATTTGGCGGGGTTGCGGGGGGTTTAAGACGTTGGAACCTGTCTATGTGCCCGATGAACCCCAAAAAATGGATAGAGGGTATTAGAGGGTTGGTCAATCTGGTAGTTTCAGCACTCTTCAGCACTCTTCAGCACTCTTCAGCACTCTTCAGCACTCTTCAGCACTCTTCAGCACTCTTCAGCCAGATGTTTGATGTCCAGAACAACAGATTACCAGGAAGTACCCTCTGGTAATTTAATATAATTACTTATAATATCTTATAATTAATTACTTATATAATCTTAATTATATGTGTATATATATATATGCAGCTATGGAAAATCACCATCATGGGTAAATCATCTGCAGTTGAACGCCTTTTTCATCCCTATATTTGTCGCTTTGTTAAGTCAACATCCAACCCCTCGTCGACGCTCGTCGGCTCGTTTGGTCACCTCTCCCAGGTGCTCCATGTATGGTATATCTAGCTACAAAACTGGATGATTTTCAGGGTAGATGTTGGTAAATATTCACCATATAATAACCATCACTATTATCCATCATTAACCATATAATAACCAGTAATATTCACCATTATTAACAGTATATTACCAACCAATAGTAGGTGGGTCAACCACCATACATGGTTCGCATATGGGTCTGGCGATCAGAGGTCGACCTCTTTGACAACCCGTTCGAAGGGAATTTCTCAGACCTGCAAGCCTTACGGATGGCGATCATTGGAACTTGGCCGCTCGGCGAGCGAACAAGGGGTGAACCAAAAAAAGATGGCAATTTTGTTTAGTACCTAGAGTAATTTAGAAGATACTTTGGAAGATAAATATAATATATATATATATTATATCTACTGAATCTAATGATTAAGTAAATCATCTAGATTTATTTTTTGCATTTTTCAGCCATGTTCCAATAGCTAATGTCAGTTTATGTTATTTTATCTTATTGGTAAGTTCCTTTATAATTGATAATTCTTCAGATCATTCTGATCATCGGTGGAATTTCCATTGCCGTCTACTTGGCTGCTACGATGGGTGTGCCTCCGTGAAAATATCCATTTGAAGGGACCATTGTGATGAGCCAGTGGGTTGATTAGTGCAATATTTTAAGCATTAGATTATTAGATTATCATCCATTATCCATGGGGATTATCATCCATTTTACAGACAAAACCAATCAAAACCATATGTTTGATGCGTCTCTGAAAATATCTATGAAAAAAACATGTTTTTTTTTGGGAGGTCGGGGGTTTCACAAACCAATCAAATCAAAACCATTATAGATGCGTCTCTGGACCGCAAGTGGTTTGTGAAACCCCTCTTCTCCCAGTTCCTGGACCGTCGCTCGCATCGCAGGGATCACCGTGGTGAAAAATCATCGTGGTCTCGTTGAAGTAGGAATTGTAGAAGTTAGAAGCATTTAGGTACATAGGTTGTTAATGGATTTTTTAGGTGTATACTGTATAATGGTATGTATATATATATACATATATTGTGTTACTCATGCAATTAGATACTTCTACCTACAACAGGATGGCCATGCAATTTGTAGGATTTTATGGGCATTTCCGTTTCAATAGCGGACCCTAAATTCATCCAAATGTTTACCTGGAATTTCCAGGTTCACGTTGGCCATGTGCGGCCTGCTAGTGACATGGCATGGCGCAAAGACGGAACGCGGAAGAAGTGGGTGGTGACATGTGGTGACCTTGTACCCCTTCTGTTCACATAAAAATAGCTGATATGGCTGGATGTTCATCCCCCCAAAAATGCTATTTATACAATGTGGGGCCCCCGTTCGATAGCCAAGTTGAGATATAAGTGGCTTAACTATGGTTTGTGATACACACAATTTTGTAGAGTATTCATGGGGATTATAATGTTTAATGTTTATAAACAACCAACGTTCACATAACCAGTTAGGGGCCCCATCCTGTATAAATTTCGGCTATTGATCCATGATACTAACATGGCCCAAACTCGTTCAGGTCCAAGGTCAGGCCCCGATGGTCGCATTTGGTTGATGCAATTTGCGTCTGGCTGGCCAGGCTTGGCAGGTACCCTTTGGTAATGACTGTTACATAGCAAACTGTGAATGTTTCCCAGAGGGTAAATGAGATAAGATATATGGATATGAAATATATGGAATATATGGATATACCCTCTGGTAATGACTGTTACAGTTTGCTATTGAAACCATGGCCCATGTACTTGGTTGAAAAACACCGTTCTTAAAGATGCTGATTTTCCATAGCGAACTGTTAGTTTGCCAGAGGGCATAAGTTTTGTTGGGTGAACATGAAGCAACGAAAAACACTGGCCTGACTTGCAGCTAAATTCTGGGCCTGCTATTTTTCTTGGAGTCGCTGTGTCATCGAGTACTGCCAACCCAAGACATCCAAAGACCATGCACTGCGAACATCTGCGAAGTGATGCATATATGATGTAGAGTTACATACCAGGGATGTATCTGTATCCTCTCTATCTACAAATATTATAGATATCCCCCAGATAGAAAAGAACATCCCCAAATTAATTAGTAAAGATTTACCCTCTGGTTATTTATCGTAGCTATGGGAAATCACCATTTTTTTATAGGTAAATCATCATTTTTATCATCTATTTCTATGGGCAATTTTCCATAGCTACGTTAAATAACCAAAGATTTACTTGTCTATCCTTCTGGGGGTTGCAGAATACATAATAATAATTATACGACGCTCTGGTTGTTTAACATAACTATGGAAAATGGTTCATAGAAATAGATGATGTCTGATGATTGACATGAAATATGGTGATTTTCCAGTTCGCACACCATTTAAGCACCAGAGGGTATTGCTCATACTGTGGATGGTTGCAAAATCCTGCACCAGTTGAAAACGGTGGTATATCCCATTATTCCTAGGGTTTCAGCCATCCAAAATTGGTGGTTTATCGGATTTCGTTGGTCCATCCACAGTATCACCACCACTGCGAATCGAGGTGACCTATAGTTTGCTATGCTTTGCACGTGAGGGATCTTGGAGTTTCAGGACCGCCACGGCGAAAAAAATGGAGGTTTTAATAGAAAAAACATTTATACTAATACATATTATATACATATATAATTGTATAAAACATGCAATGTACTATGTACATATATGTATATATATATAGATTACTTGATACCTTTTCTGAAAACCATTCGGTTTTTCGGTCGCTTAGGTTGCGCCTTCCTGCGCATCCTGGTGGACATCCAGTGGATTCTCCATGGGGAAGTCATCATGGATCATCAATGTTAATCAATGGATAATGATTGGATACCCTCTGGTAAACCAACAGTTTGCGAACTGGAAAATGGCCCATAGAAATAGTTGATTTACCTAGTAAACATTCAAATTTTCCACAATTATATCAGTTTACCAGAGGGTAATATGGAAAACAATGGATAATGATTGGATAATCTGTGGCTATTTGTTACATAGCTATGGTATAGATGGCCCATAGAAACAGATGATTTTCCCAGCAACTTCCATAAAAAATGGTAATAACCATAGCTATGTTAAATAACCAGATGGTACAGGATGGGGCCCCCTAGTTATAAGTTGGTTTATAAACCATTATAATCCCCATTAACTATTGTTATATCTACCATAAACCATTTTGAAACCACTTATAAACCAACTTAGCTATCTTGGGGGCCCCATCCTGTAATCAATGATAATCATTGGATAATCCACCAGGATGTCATCATTGGATGACAAAATCGGTGGTCAATATCGGTGGACATTGGATTCATTGGATGGTCAATGTCTATGGATTCATTGGATAAAGAACACTGCTCTTACCCGGCCTGGTAAACATACAAAAAACATCAAAAAACTATATGGAAAATCGCCATTTTGTTAATGGGTAAATCAACTATTTCTATGACCACTTTCCAGTTCGCAAACTGTGAATGTTTACCAGAGGGTATATCCATCATATATCTTAATAAATCCCATTGAATCCCATTGAATCTCTTGGGATTCCCATGAGATGACATATGGCTGTGCGATGGAAACCCAAGACTCGTCCGATAACTCTGGGTGTTGGTGGTCAAGCCCTTAAAGAAAACCATCATACCTAGTCACTGATCCATGGTGAAGTCCTAATGAAACCAATGGTTATATAAGCACCATCTGAACAGATTCGTGGTGCGAAAGCAAAAAAACACTCAGTTACCCTCTGGTAGCCACATAACTATGGAAAATCACCATTTTTCATGGGAAAACTCACTATAAATGGCCATTTTCAATAGCTATGTTAGTTTACCAGAGGGTACACTCAGTTACACAGTTTCGCTGCACCCGTCACTCGCGAATGTTGACCCTTTAAAGCCGTTCATCCGCGCGACAGGAGCCCTGCGTACTTGTTGTTCACATGGGATCCTTCGCTGTGTTTCACAAGTTTTATGGGGATGGAAAATCCACTCCAACCCCAGATTGTCCCCACAATGCTTCGATTTCTAAAAGGCTCATAGAAAGGTGAATTCCTACACTTCTGATTTAGTTCATGGTGTTTTTGACTTTGTTTTCTCTTGTTTTTAAACTTTATCTTCTCGATGCTTCATCGATGATGGCTTTCAACACAGGTTATGAATGGTCACCTACAAAAGTGGCACATCCCATTTTTGGATGGTGAAATCCAATTGAGCACTGGCTGTGATCTACCCCTATCCAATATATTGGGGAACACTGCAATGATTTTTTTGTTAGTTGAATCCACATGTCTCATGGAGAAAAAACATATCCTCCCTCTTTAAAGCCTCTTTAACCCTGGAATATTTCAGTTTTTACCCCTCCTGTATGTAAAATTGAGGCACTCTTGAAACGTGACGACTGGATCGAAAAAAAGATGGGGCTTCGATAGCCAAACCAGGTCGTGTTGCCTGGCTCTGTTTCCCAACTTCTTGGTCTAGGTTTTTTTAAGCAGATCCTGGAAACTAGGACTCTGTATGTGTCGCAAAGGCTTTGCAACTGATAAAACATCTTATAAACCCATCTTCACTTAGACAATTTTAATCCATTTTAGACTCCATATCCCATATGCTCCATGGTGCTGGTATATTTACCTACAAAACTGGGTGATTTTGTTATTTTTTGGGCTTTTTTGTTGGTGTGCATATTCCAGCACCATGGTTCACATATCGATCCTAGAAGTCCACTGTCGTCCCTAGGAATTGGAACAGCGGCGGACCTATCGAGTTCTGGGCTTTCTGCTGGCAGGTGGTATTGTAGGAATGGCGCCCCGAAAAAAGACGGAGATCTGTGACGTTTGGGGGGTTTCCATGAATATCAGTTGAGCATGGAATGAGATATCTATATGATTCTATATGATATTATATAATTATACATATATAATATATATATATATTAATATATATATATATATATATATTAATATATATATATATATATTCGTATCTATTTAGCAGTTATGTAAAATGGGAATGACTAGACTATTTATATATGTTTGAAGTTAGTGTCACGGACAATTTGGATGATAACCATCCTTATAAAATCTGTGTTTGGCAGTGTGTTTTTGCGAATTGATGATCGAAGTTGTTTGATGGTTATGCTTGGGAAATGGAGGGAAGCTTATTTGCCGCTGACACCAAAGAGTTCGATCCTGTGCCGAATTTCGGCATGTTTTGGCAGAAAGGCGGCATAGTATCATAGCCCCTTTTTTTTCAGAATTCCCATTTGCAATGATCATACCAATCATATCAACAAACATTAATCCATATGTTTGTTGCTTCATGATGATTTCATGATGAACCTCCCCCTATTGGATCAGATAAAACTGGTTGCCCCTGGGGTTGCCGAGCCCAGGTGCTTCATTCGTTGATGGTGAAGAGTTTCGCGAAGACTTCCATGTACAGCGTGGATCATGTGAGGTGCCTCTGCGATGTTTTTTCGAACGTTGGTGGTGACTGGAACATGGCTTGAACATGACTTTCCATATATTGGGAATTTTTATAATCCCATTTGACTTGAATATTTTTCGGAGGGGTAGGTTGAAACCATACCACCAACCAGTTTTTGTCGGATGAGTGCATTTGTGCGCAGAAAACGTAGGGATGACTGTGATTTATGTGCGTGATAATGGAGATATACTGTATATGGTTTTGTCTGAACACAGGGTGCCCTAAAATCCAGCGGTTTGTCATCATGTGCCATGGTAATTCGAATTGCATTTTTTGGGGGTATTCCCCCTTTTCAGACACACGCATAGAGCAGTCTTTTGATGGTTTGTGATGGTTTGTGATGGTTTATGATGGTTTATGACGGTTTGTGTGTTCCGGATTCGCTCCAACAACCAAAAATAGCCATAACATATCTGTGGATTTTGTCAAAGTGGGGAGAACCAAACATAGATTTTATTAGATGTTCAAGAAGCCAAAATAGAATTGTTGGCCACTGGCCGTGTCTACTGTTTTTCTCCAGGACAGTCGCACCACGCATTTGGAGAATTATCTACCGAGGCAATGTGGATGATAATGATGATGATGGTGATGATGATGGTGATGATGATGATGATTATTATTATTCTTGCTATCATTGTCAATAATGTTTTGGTATGTATTATTGTCTAGTTTTATGGTGATTGTTATTATTATTGTTTGAGGTGGAAACTTGCAGGAAGACTCATGTGTAGGTGGTTTGAACCCATGGTTTCCTCTAACTTTCCCCTTCAATCCGCCCATCATGCAGGTTGGTCTGGGAAATAGGGTATCCCAAAACCCGCGGCTGTGTCTCATTGTTTTTCTAATTAATTATTCAAAATGGGATGAAATCCCCCTGATTGAGAAGAAAACACCGTTTTTTTCTTGGTAAAAACCTGTGTTTAGTTGTTTCATGTGCATTGTTTGTTGCCAACATGATTTCCGATGGTGTTTTCTGTGAATTCGATGACTGAAAATGTTACAGGATTTCCCTATGTTTCGGGGTAGAAACCATGGGCAATTCGGTATATGTTCACTTAATCCAATCTATTGCTGCTTTGGGTCGCAAACTGGTTGGTGGTTTGGAACATTTTTAGTTTTCCATTCAGTTGGGAATGTCATCACCCCAACTGACGAAGTCCATCATTTTTCAGAGGGTAGGTTGAAACCACCAACCAGTATATATCCATAGATTATCCATAGATTATGGGACTTATGGATAATCTATGGAAAATCTATGGATAATCGCTGTTTTGTGTCTGAAAAAAACCTGAGGTTTCTCAAGATGCAATTTGACTTGGCAGTGGTGAAGCATGGCTGCACCCCGTTGGCTCCATGGAAATAACTACGGTGACGTTTGCTCAGTGGGCCATGGTGATCACCTCCACAAGTAGGGATAGAGTTCTGCAAAATGTGGTTATATTTATATGGGAACCATATATAATAATATATATTTATAAAATTTTATATATTTATATCATTATACATCTACTTAGAACAGTCTTAGAACTGGAACTACACTCCCAAGCAGACCCTCAGTTTATCCATAGAGAATGGCAATAGTACGCTATTTGTTAGGGGTAAGTTACGTGGAAAATTATTCACTTTTTTCAAACGATAGTCAATTTACTTGAAAATGGTGGTTATTGTTTTTTTTGGGGGGTTTACAGGTTGTGAGCTATGTTGTCCATAGCTCGTATAGTACGCAAACTATTGTGAATATAAAGGTAGGTAAAAGCCTCGTCACACATCTCAGAGTTCCTTGTTTCAGGTTTCAGAATTGTCATGAATTACAGTTTCACAATTTGCCCAGAACAATGATTGGCTCCTAAAACAGCCGCATCATCGGTGATATTTAGGATGATCGTTGAATTCGCAAAGGAGTGCGTACATTGAAGCAAAAACAACACCAGAACACTGGTGCGTCATGGGGTATTTATTGATGCTGAACCAACTCTCTTGCAAGTGATGTCTCCAAATCGGCAATATGTTTTCTGATGAGGTGTGAGGCGAACAAATCCAAGAATTTGCTAAGCGCAAAATCAACAGGAACCCTCCTATACTTGGTGTTCAAAGCACCGTTGTAGATTTTCCCGTGCACGGTGCTCTTTTTTTTTCAACAGCAAGCAGTGTGGTGGTCTGAAAAATCGCAGTGCACAAGGGTTCAACATGATTCAAGTCCACAATGTCCAGCTGCTGAGAGCTGCTGTCAGGATCTATTCAGTGAAGCTGATTCTGTATCCTGGAACACCTGTCCATCATTGGCAGCATACTCCCATCAGCCACATCCGTGACTTGGAGATAACAAGCTGCAGAGTTCCTAAGTGGGTCACTAATGATGGTTAATGATGGTTAATTAATCATGGTTAATAATGGTTAATAATAGTTAATAATGGTTAATAATCACTGGTTGGTGGTTTCAAACATGAATTGATTATTTTCCATTTCATAAAAAAGGGATGTCATCCCAACCCCATTGACTTTCACTCCATGATTTTTCAAGATGGGCACATTGCATCACCAAGCAGTCCATATATTTCCAGATGATTTCTGAAGGAGGGAGACCCCCGGATCTTGGAACATTATGAACACTTTCATGTTTTTTGCACTCTTAAAATACCCAACCTGGTTATGACATTCACAGTTCGCCATGGTTAAGCCATGGCCCCAGTCGAAATAGATGATTTACCGTTCTTAAACATGGTGGATCTTTCCATGGCTAACTGTTAAATAACCAGATGGTATTTAAAATTGACAGACAAATCTCATTCCATGTTTAAGTCAGCTGGACGTAGCCGCAACATGTTGCGGTGATTCGCTGTGAATCTAACAATCTCTAGACAGCATAAAATCCCAACTCAATCACTCAATGATTATATATTTACCACACTTTACCACCATTGGACGCAATACTACCTGAATGAACATGTAATGTTATTGAAGGGGTTGTTTGCATTCCTATTCTGTCTTTCATGAGTTTGTCACACTTGCGTCATACTACGCGGGCATGACTTTTGCTAACTGAGCAATGTGGTCCGCCAGCAAAGAATAAGCCCATCACAGATATCACATCCCATATTGATCAACCATCATTTGCAGATGGTTTATTGATGGCTTTAATTATCCCTAAACATATCTCGACCTAAAAATCAGCTTGGTAAGTGCTTGCATAGCCATTTACACATGTCCCATTTAAACCTCCATTGAGGATTTTCCATTGCCACATTTGAATAGGATACCCTCGAGGGTATCTCTCCGCCCAAAATGACCGCAACTTTCAGATTGGTGAATGATTATGATGCAGCTACTGGATATATATATATTATATTATATTATATTATATATATTATATTATACTATATATATATTATATTATATATATATTATATTATATATATATTATATTATATTATATTATATTATATTATATTATATATATCTATATTATATGCAGTACACACACACACACTTTTTATATGTGTATATATATATATATATTATTACGCGCAACGCCTGGGCTTTGCCCCCGCGTTGCAGCGTAGAGTGTTCCCATTCCCAATTAAATCTTGTTGCAACTTTACATTCAATTGGCAAGATCAACAAAGGTATTAGGGAATATTAAAATCCCACCCCCGTTAAACTCTACATTCAATTGGGAAGATCAACAAAAGTATTAGGGAATATTAAAATCCCACCCCCGTTAAACTCTACATTCAATTGGGAAGGTCAACAAAGGTATTAGGGAATATTCAAATCCCACCCCCGTTAAACTCTACATTCAATTGGGAAGATCAACAAAGGCATTAGGGAATATTAAATTCCCACCCCCCGTTAAACTCTACATTCAATTGGGAAGATCAACAAAGGTATTAGGGATATTAAAATCCCACCCCCGTTAAACTTTACATTCAATTGGGAAGATCTTCAATTCTTATTTTCATATTTATATACTATTGTTTGTAATTATATACAATCAAATATAGCTATATGTAATCATATATATATATATATATATGTCTATACCTGGAACCCAAAATTATATATCTTTTGTTTCGTGAACCCCTCCATGGCAGGTTTTAAGCGTCATATCGTGCACATTTTCTCGCAGAGCAACGACAAGTGGCTCGCGGCAACGTCCAGGTGTAGAATGAAGCTGGGAAATACTTTGTTGTATCCAGACATATTGCATTAGTGTATCTATATATAATTATATATATATATATATTCAGATGTATGCAGATATTCAGATACAACGCAATGCAACATATACCATGCATGTATTCCATGTATGTATCTACATGTATATGCTAGCGGGTGGAAAACTGCGCCTGTAGTCGTGCTACTTTTAAAATATGGGGTTGGGGGGGGGTGGGGTGGGGCAATAACGTTCATGTGACTTGCGCACGTACATGATGCTATGCTAGGGCTACGTCATGCCTTGGGGTCTCGGGTGGGCTTGCATACATAGATGATGCTACAGCTTCCAAATCTGGAAAGCCTCCTCCTGAGAGCGCGCCGCGTGTTCGTGCCACTGGTGCTTTGAAATGCGTGCGGAGGGCCCACAAGAACGGTCGCAAAAGCATCTTGGTGACAGACGGTGCCCCATGTTACCCTAAACTCACCTCTGAAAATAAGTTGGGCCATGAAGCTTGCAATCATGGTAAGGCCATCTTTTGCATCAAGAAGAGAAAGACATGGGGTACATTGCTTGTGCACACCGGTGGTATCGATGGTATCTGGAAAATTTCCAAAGATGCAGTGTCAAGGTCTGTCAATCCTCATTTACGTCAAGGAATTCGAATTTGGCAGCGGCGATGGCACCATGGAAAACTGCAAGGGCTACATGAGTCTCACGGTCAAGTGCAAAGGAAACGCTTGGCAAAGTGAAGCGGCTATAGCGGAAGAAAAACGGGACCATCATCCCAGGGCCACAAAACCCCTTAAATACCACGTGATCCCTTTAACATGATTTGATTTTGCTGGGCAATTTTTTACCATTAAAAACAAAGTTAGAATGCGGTTTTGGCTTCGCGTGATGGTGGCCCGTTTGGCCCTCCCCCCCACGGCAGTCGCAGTCTAACTGAAGGATCACCTGTAAATATACAGAAACACAGTTAGAATGCGGCACAAAAATTGGTAAGAAAATGTAAGTTTTGACTGGTATTTTACAGGCGAAATGGAGTTAGAATGTGGTGGTTGAAAAACACACCAATAGCCCATGTCGCACAGTTTTTGTTGGTATATGCGAGGAAAGTATCAGTTAGAATGCCTGCCGTTCATGGTTTGTACTCTATTGACAAATGGGAAAACAAGTTATATACAAACGCGCTATAACATTATCAGTGGAACCTTCAGTCAGCCTGCCGATGCCATTGGGTATTTTCCCATTGATCTATATCTGCTGTAGTTTCCGTGGGCATTCTATTTGTTGTTTTTCCCCACTATAGCCACGTGCTTGTGACCTGGAGGCTCTTATCCGATCTTATCGGCTTCCCTTTCCTTGTCATTTTGTTTCTATCATGTTCCTTTCCCTTCCTTTTCTTCTATGTATTTGTTCATTGATCTATACTGCGGTAGTTCCCGAGAGCGTCTGAGCGCAGGGTTCTTCCAATAGTGGGGGTCTGTATCTCACCTTCTCATCTTCACACCTTCTCATCTTCACATCTGCTCATCTTCACATCTGCTCATCTTCACATCTGCTCATCTTCACATCTTCTCTCATATCTGCTCATTTTCACATCTGCTCATC
>Ga0126342_10001278_pt1 | contig 34543 bp, 41 predicted proteins | sample Cyp1metagenome_FD_92528 | JGI IMG/M metagenome (GOLD analysis project Ga0126342, IMG submission 92528) | Coral microbial communities from Lord Howe Island, Old Settlement Bay, Australia - Cyphastrea 1 metagenome | ecosystem: Host-associated > Invertebrates > Cnidaria > Coral ...
CATCTCACAGCACAAAATGCTGTAAATTACAACACTAGGCATAGGCCAACATAGCCTCAAGATGGGCCAACATAGCCCCAAGATGGGCCAACATAGCCCCAAGATAGGCCGCCGACCCTCAGCGTGTCATGTTCGCAAGTTCAGATGACATCCCCCTCTCTCTTTCCCTCCCGCGACCCCTACCGGCGTCGCCGGTGTGCGAAGCTCTACAATTTTTTTTCAATAACTTCATTAGATGTATCTTCCAGCATGATCTATACGTTAGTTGGTAGGTTCCCGTGATCCTCATGATCTTCAGTTTCAGCTGGACCTTCCGAGTCGTGTCGCTCCACCCGAGTTGAACTTGAGTTGCAAATGTTGTAGAGCATGCCAAGTGGCAGAGACATTGCTAGCTCTCGGGTTGCCATTCAAATCCTCAGATTTGGCATTTTTTTCCCAATGTGTTCCAGTAGTAGGCATCCAAATCGAGGCCGGCAGAATTCCGCTGCTCGTGGTTGGCTCGTGATGGGCGATCGCCTTTTGGTGGGCAAAATACCATCGCACCTCAGAGGCGAAAAGAATGACTGAGGTTTAACTGTCTGCCCGTGACCAGGACTCCCACCCATCTATTTAAAAGCGTTCTGGAAGGAAAACCACAAAAATACAAATGTTAGTTGTTGAGATCCCAGAAGTGTGCAAACATGGAAAATGAATATAAATATATAATATATATATATATATATATTCCGATTCCCCTTAAACACTTGTGATTGGTATCATAGCAGAACATGAAGTCTTAGGTGTCTGAAAGCACAACTTATGAGCTACTCAGCTACTCCTTTTCCCAGTGGTTCAGTGGTTTAAACCGGAAAACTCCACCAGGACAAGTTGGCCAAGTGTCCAAACTCCACCAGGGTCACCAGGCTGGTCTCAGCCACATCCTGCAGTGAAACACCTCTCCCACTGCCAGGACCTGGAGAAGGTCCCGGAGAGTCGACCCACAGCTGCCCGAAACTGCTGAACCGACTTCACCTTAGCCGCGACTGAAACCCGGTGGAAGTTGGCACAGTATGACAAATACAGAGTGACTGGAAAAGGCTCAAACAGCCTGGCGATGATCAATAGAATGGTCGACTTTGTACCAGATGTGCCAAACATGTAGCACCGAACCCAAAATCAAAAACCAACAAATCCAGCTGATTCCCGCTCTCCAAGTTCCCAGCTCTTAGAAAACATGATACTGTCTTCATAATCGGCCGAGAAACAGACATGTCATTGTAAGTGAGATCCAAGCCCCAAAGCGGCAGCTCTTTTTTGGAACAACAAAGATCCAGAAAGGCCGTCATGCGCTGCAGAGACTGCGATGTCAGAAGATTGCCTCAGTTGTGGATCATCTGGGCGGAAAGTTCAATAACCATCATCACTTCATAAGTCTTCCCTTTTGAAGGTTCGAGCCAAAATCCAACTCCAGGCACTCCAAGCTGCTGGTGAAGTTCATAAACCTCACGGTTCCCCTGCAGCTGACCAAGCCATCGTAAAGCATCTCAATTCCAGCGTCTGTGACTTGATTTGTGCCCAAGAGCAGCTCCTCAAGTCCTCGTCCTCGAGAAACCCACGACTTGGCAACATCTCAGTGCACAAACCCCTCATGAAACATGGCGATCAAATGGGTCGCTTCAATAGAGATCTTCATCATTCATAGCGGTTGGCTAACCAACACAAAACCAACCATCATCGCCAAAGGCATGCTGCGCGAATTCCCTTTTCTGCAACTTGCCCTGCATCCAAGAAGCCCTCTTCGAAATCTGGAAGAAGGTCTGCAAAGGCCTTTATGACGCCGTCTCCCACAAAGTTCCGGCCAAGATCCAGCCTGCAGGCAACAAAGACTTTTAACGGTTCAAAAGGAAAACTGGAGGCGGGCAAAGCACGGCAAAAGGAGAATCAACCTCAAAATAATTTGTTTCAAGGAACAGCTTGGAATATCCTGAATTTATCTGGAGGTACTTTTTTTTTCGAACCCGTCCCGCAATGACAAATCTGCGTGCGCCGTGTGCACTTGCACCTTGTGACATGTGGCTACCCATGTGGCTACCCATGGCCTCTGGAAGCTTCTGCCACAGGTGGCGCGCAGAAGGGGAACTGCACCCTGGTCCGTGATGCGACAAGCCCGCAGCGAAAGGCAGCGGAGGAAGGGGAACGCCTCAGCACGTCGCAGGGTAGCAGACTTCGACATGCGGCATGGTTTGCAACTTTTCAACTGGCCATTTCCATCCATTTTATTCCATTTGAAACTTTCAGGATTCTGATTCTCATGGAGAAGAAAGTCATTGCCTAAGACATCTAAGACCCATACTTCGATCAGCATATCATTGAGCATGACCGCTGCTGGGTCACTGAGACGTGTTCTCTCCAGGTCTAGAACCTGGAATCGTTGCAACAAGGTTCAAAAGGCAAGATGAAAGATTGTTGGACAGTGCTCTTCCTCAGCTTCTCACTGTCTCAAACGAACAGTTCAGTTGAGAAACATGGAGAAACTATTTTTGACATTTTTTGACCACCCAACAAACAGATACAAACAGATTGTACAGTGTACAAACCAGTATACTGCATTTGAGTCCCCATCCTCCAGGTGAGAGCTCTCCAAGTTCTCCTTCAAAGTCAGGATGCCTTCATCCTGGTTCAATACAAAGACACCCAGATATGTCCAGCACAGAGTCCAGATATGTCCAGATATGTCCAGATATGTCCAGATATGTCCAGATATGTCCAGATATGTCCAGATATGTCCAGATATGTCCAGATGTCGAATGTCTTGAGTTGGCATCGGTGCCTTGATTGGGCAGCTGCGAAGCTCCAAATGCCGCAGGCTCGGCATGGAGACCAAGCGTGCTAGAGCATCAGCACCTTCAAACGACTTCACTGGATTGCAGCTGAGCATTGTTGGGATGACATAAGTGGATGATTCATATTGAATTATTGAGTCATTGTAATTGCCACTGGCACATCGCCTCTTATTCTCTTTGAAATCTGACGGAAAGGCCTTTGTCATTCCTCTTCACTGTGCACTTTTTTAACTTTCAACAACAAGTCGTCATCGTCTGAAATGTCTGAGAGCCACCTTCAGGCCCGATGCTGTTGTCGTTGAGCTTCAGACATTGCCTGGGCAATTTCCAAGTGTTGCAACCAGTTGCAACCCCTCGAATCCATATCGAATCCCACTGAGCGCCAGGCAAGTTGCCATGGCCCCCGCCTAGGGCATCTACCAACGCCTCCAAGCTGATCTCAGTTAACTCGTTGGAGCTCAACGACAATGTCTCCACTGTACCTCAAGAGTTCGTTTCTTTGTTCGATGCAAAATCCTGAAATCCGGTGATGTCCTTCACAATTTCGGGAAGTTCTCGCTTTTGGCTTACAGACAACGGTGAACCCATCCAATCTTGCCAAACGAATGTCAATTCCTGCATTTGAGGGACGTAAAGTTTCAGCTGCAAGCGCGAGCAATGCTACAACTCCACCATCTCCCATCGCATTGCCTCTGCAGGATCTGCAGGATCTGCAGGATCAATGCCCAATTTGATACGATGAAACTCTGGGCACCAAGGTGAAACTGCACCTTGAAGCAGAAGACGCGTAAGCCTCAACGGAGCTTGCAGCAAACGTCCAAGCGCAGAACTGCCTGCCTTATTGTCAGAGGCTGCTGGCATGTGTTCCAAACATCCTTCAATGGTTCTTGGCCATCAATAGATGGTTTTTTATGTGTTTGCCCTCGAGATTCAGCCATTGCACTTTGCAAAAGACCAAAAAAACAGTACTCTCTGTGCTGGTTACGTTGATCTGGCGATACGGTGAAGCAACTCCACGCATCTCCAAGCTCATATTTTGCTGGGCCATGAGAATTTAGCGTGATTTCCGTTGTCAATGTTGTCATATATTGTATGTGTCACAGTATGCATGTTAGACATTGTTAGACCTGAAAGATTCGAAAAGGGTGCCTCTATGAAAACAAATCCATCACCGCTCCACGGCCAAGCTACTGGGCCCAGGCCACAGCGTGCCAAACCCAAGCAGCACTCCTGGCAGAATTGGGATGTGCAAGAAACATCAATGTCAGCCGAGATAACAAGGAAACCTGCTGAGCAAACCAAAAGCTTGATGTTCCCAAATGTTCCCAATATAAATGCTACATAACACATTATACCAGTACAATGAGAAATTACTGCTGTTGAGCATTCCTGGACACCAGCTTTCAGCCAAACCTCACTCTCCACCATCCGGACCTTGGATATGTCAGTGCTAGCTGCGACCTGCCGTCCCAGGGACTTCTCATGAGGACTGCACAAAAGTGCAACGTTCCCACCGTGCCCAACGTTGCGGTGCCTTGACGACATGTTGCAGGGTCTCGCTGGTCAGAAGCAAACAGCCCAAGTCGATGCTGCAACCGGACTCTGACCCCGAAGAAAAGGCCTCGAAAAGCAACGGAGAAGATCTGTATATACGTAGGATTATATAGGAATCTGCAAAAATTGGAGTTGATGGAGTTGATAAGTTTCTGGTGGTATCAGGCTAACAAAGGGACTACTTAAAAATTCAGAGCATGCCAACAAGATTCAGCACACTCGGCCAGTCGCGCATCCACATCTTCAACAGTAGCCACTGGGGCCTCCATTCTCCATGATGACCAAGCATCACAACACAAACCGGTAAACCTCGCAATGTCAACCCCCAGACTCGTATGAACCAGCCCTGGAGCAGTGGCAACAATCATAGTTTGTGATTATACAGACTGTATCATACTGTATCTTTCTTTCAAAAATGTTATCAAAAATGTTAAGCAACACATGTTGTGGTGGACGGAAAGCCCATCGCACCCGCCTCGATCAGTTCTTCTTTCAAGGTCTGCCATGGAATCACAGAAGAGTCTCCGATGTGCGTCACTGCTTGGCGTGCGCTCTCCACGATGATGTCCAGCTCCCGCCTAGACCAGCGAAAGGACAAAGAACTATTCTATGTTACAGTACATGTTATAATTCCATTTTATATATTTTATTCTATCTTGTTCTCACCCTCTGTTCCATCCTATTCCGTCCTGTTCCATCCTGTTTCAGCCTTTTCCATGGTTTCATCATCTTTTCATGAAAATTAGCACCTCGTTCGCTTCGTTGCGGCCCAAGACAATGGAAACTCCACTGGCATCAAAGAATCTGACGTGGTGGCTGGGCCTGTGCAGAATGTTACAGAAATTGATAAAGGTATAATGAGGTGCTCTCTCCAAATCGCAACACATTGCCACAAGCATCAACAAACATCAACAAACAACAGCCATCGCATCGTATTCACACTTGCCAAGTGAATCTCCATGCCTGTGGTCCAGTAGGCCCTCTTGGTGAGAGCCAAGCGAACATCACGCCCGAATCGAACGTTGGTTGTGCTACTGTGTGCCAAATGTGGATGAAGCAGCAGAACATCTCCGGCATTGCCTTTGCACAAGCGGATTAGAGGATTGTAATGCTTTTGTAAATGTCAAGACACTGTGAGTCAGGTGAATCTACCCACCCTTGTGGATGGATGTGAACAGGCTGTCTTCAAAACAAGCAACAGTAGATCTCGTACTCCGGGTGTTGCTCAACATCGAGGGCCTTCATTCATCACTGACTCCTTGTTTTAGGATATGCTAGGATACATGACATACATTACATGACATGGACTAACGCAAGCACTTTTAATTGTTGCTCCATGCCAATCCAAACAAATCAACCATGTCAACTCTTCTCACATCACTGGCCTGTGCTTCCCTGCATAGGCTCGCATGATCTAAACCATGTTCTCCAGCTTCAACAAGGTGCTGAGCCATGTGAAAATGTGAAGCCAGCTTCACGGCAGTACCAGCACCACCCATCGCCGTGTCCTCGGAGTTCACAAGTTTCCACAGTCAAATCTTTGATCCTTTACAGTTTGGAAGCCCATGGCCGGTACAGTAGAGAGCTCACTTCAAAGCCTGACCCTTCTTCCACTTCTTCCACTTCTTCCCATCCGAGACTCTGTTAATATGACACAAATTATGATGGCTTGCTGAGGACAAAAAAGTCGATGCTGGTACCAAGAGCCATCCAAATGGTACTGGCAGGGTGCCTTGCACGCGCTTGCATGGATGACGGGACGGTTCCGGGACGGTTCCGCGACGGTTCCGGGACGGCTCATGACTCGCTATATGACTCGCTATGAAGTAGCCTTCCATGGCTATCCCCATCCCATGCCTCCACCCTGGTGTCTTCTACCTGAGCGTGGACAAGCTCAGTCTGAGTTCAGTTAGCTGATTGTATCCATTTGTATCCTATTGTGGAAAGGTGTCTTCAGTCATCTTCAGTCTGAGCCTCCCTACATTGCTCTACATCTCTCCACTCCCAAGAAACTTCGCCCCGAAGGCCCTGCAAGCCGCCAAGCCCGACGAATTTTATACAGCTGAGTGACGTCCCAAGTTCCCTTTGCCGTGCGGCAGCGCAGCTTAGAGGCCGGAAAGCGCATCGGTGCCTGAGTCTGCAAATGTCTGCAAATGTCTGCAACATAGCAGACATAGCAGTGGCTTCACGGAGTGCAAACTTGGTTTCAGTGGGTTTCAGTGGCTTCAATGCGCAAGAAACATCAAGAAACTCTTCCAGTACGCACGAAAATTGATGGGACTCACTCATGGCAAGTGACCCAACCAAGATCCTCTAGTCCTTCCGTGCTCCACCGTCCACTGCCGAGCAAATCATCCAAAGCGGCGTGCCTGAGGCAAAAGCGCCCGTCGAATGGAAGTTAAGCAACAGCTACACCCACTCTGGGACAAACAATGGAAAAGCAATGGAAAACTCATGGAAAATCATGGAAATATGAAATATATTCTATAGTCATATATATATAATATATTTATAGAAACAACTGGGAAAACTTTTCTTGCGAGGCAATCTATCAGGACATAAAGGTCATAAGGCTGAGATGGTATGGATGGACCTTATTGATGAGACATTAAACAACCCCCTTCCTGCGCCGGCGCCCTGGCTTGATCGTCTCCTGAATCAAGGTACAGCTTCTTACTGTTCAGGAGGTCACTGGGAATCTGCTGCTTCATCATCACATCACCTGCGCAAGTGAGAACAAGAGCCCCTGGCATCGCCAGTTTTTGAATGTTTTTGAGATGTAAATATGTGTGGCATTGCGCAGCAACGCATTCTTGATCATGCACTGGGACACGCTCAATCCCACATCAGTTGGAGCTGTGTCCAAATTGCATTCAGGATTCTACATGGGTTTCCCGGTTTCCAATGGATTTCCAATGGATCTTCCATGGATTTGCACCAAGTCTTTGGTGCACTTTTGATACTTTTACAAACTTTTACTCTGTGGCAAGTTACAACAGCCACCTTCGAATTCGTCTTGGCAATTGCTCAATCGCCGATCAATCGTTTGGCATCGATACGTTGGACTCTTTCGGATCCTCCAGCTCTGGATGTGAAAAGTGCTGTGAAAAGTGCTGTCCAGCGAGTCCAGCATACCGAACTCATGCTGTGCTCGTGTCTCTTCTCTTCCTTTGTTTGTCTTCGCTCTGCGATTCTTTGACACTGTCTGCCCGTCAGCAACATCTGTGCTCGGCTGTTTCTCCTCTCCCCCTCTCCTGCCCTTCTTTCTTCTTCAGTTCGTTGACACCACCTGCTCCTTTGTACTCTGCCCAACAGTGGTTCCCTGACCTGACACTCTTTGAGAATCTGCAGAATCCAGCACCATTGAGATGTCCTCGATCTTGCATGGCTCCGTCGCCTCGTCTTTCACTTCGGCCTTCCGAGAAAAACCCACAGTGGCTGCAAGGTGTCCCCATGGGCTGTCCGTGTGGCACATAGGCCGGGGATGACGGTGCCGTGCAGATGCTGGAGATGCCATGGCTGGTTTCCGATCATTCCGCTGCTGGTTTCCGATCATTCTGGGAGCTGAACAGCGTGGAGCTTCATATCGGCAAACGATCCGACATGACATGATGGATCTCAATGGATCTGTCGTTTCAAACAGCTACGCGGAGATGCTTGGGTGGCAACGTGCAATTCACCTTCTTCGACAGTTGGTATCTTCTCTCCTCTCCATGCACCTTCGGAGATACTCCTCTGATTCCGCCGAACCAATGCCGAGCGCACGAAGACCAGCGCTTGGGGAAAATACTCAGGCCTATTGGACCGGTTGCACAACATGCACAACCAGAATGCGATCACAATGGTACGATGGTTGCAATCTCCAAAGCCTCATTGTCTGCGATGGACAATGGCCGTCAACAGCTCTGAGAACTGTTCAATCTCCACCTCTGCGGATCCACTTTGCCAAGCCTTGAAGCCTTTGGGCAGTTCCAGCAGTGAGAAGATCCTCTTGGCGCTCGCATCTGGTGGGTTCGGAGCCCTGGACTTTGATGGCAGAGTATGTGGATCCAAACAAATGGCACACCTTCCATTGAATCAGCTTGCAGCAAGGCTCAGCGCGCTCCTGTCAGCGCGGCTTCCTCTGGCACGGATTGGCTGCTCTGATACGAAGGCGGCATGGCGGCCAAACGAGACCCAAATAAAATGGGAACGGACGATGAACGCAGGGATTCCACGGAGAGAATGAAAACAATACAGACATCAACTTTGACTTAGCATAAATTTGTATTTCCAAAGTTCTCAACAAAAATCCACTGGAACGTCCAATCTGAATTTCCCCCACCCGACCCTACGACTTACGCCTCGTTCCCAAGAGCTAGGCCAGCGCCGACAGCTCTGCTCCTGCAGCTCCGCTGCTGCCCAGACTGCTTCAGCAGCTGCATCGGCGGCGGAGCGAGAAACGGCGCTGCGGACCTGGAGCAACAGCAGACAGAAAAACGGCAGCGTACAGCAAAATTTTGGACATCTGTAGATATTTGTTAGTTATAAATAGTTATAACACATTTACAATATATATATATAATGGTCATGAGTCATGTTCATAATTTTACTTTTGTTTCTCCTTCTTGCTGGAATGCTGCTGCTGACATGTAGTTCTTCGTCATCTGCATATCGCTGCAGAAAAAAATAGATGAAAATATTCTGGTTCTCATTTGAGTTATAATTTGAGTTATCAGCAGTTCTAGTATTGTTTTGGTATTGTTCTAGTATTGTTCTAGTTACCCTCTGGTAATTTAACATAGCTATTGAAAATGGCCATTTATAGTGGATTTTCCCATTAAAAATGGTGATTTTCAATAGCTATGTTAAATTACCAGAGGGTACAAATCAGTATCATCCCACCAGAACGCCTTGACAAAGCCTGCCAGCACAAAGTGCGCTTTCTCCTCCGCGCTGAGGACATCGCCGTCTCGCAGCTCGGCAAGGACGGCATCGGTGAAACCCATCGGATATCCCAGGCCTCACCAAGGTGAACCAAGTCACTTTAAGTCAGCCATGTCTTCCTCTGCCATGTATATCATATCATATCTGATGTCTTGCATGGGCTATATTTTCATCTTCTCACTTTTGCAGCCTTAGTTTACCTGAAAGTTCACCTTTATCTGATCTCGTGTCTACCACTAGGCCCTGTCTGCAGGCTTTTTGGGTTTCCAGTGCTGGTCAAATCTCTGTGAAGTAGAGCCAAAGCGGTGCAAGAACACAGAAAATGTCCTTCGGTACATCCTTTTGAGATGAATAGAAACCGAAAGCGTGGCTTTGCATAGTGGCATAGTGTTGTGAAAGAAGATTGACTTGCCACAAGGCATCCCTCTTGTCACTGTGTACGCATCATGACCTTAGCATATCTTTGCAAACAGATCTGGACTGCTAAAACTGGCGCTGTTTTCCTCATTCCACTTGTCCTCACCTCTGCATGGCCATTGCGCACACGTCAGAGCATCTTCTCACACAACAGGATACCGATGGATACCGTAATTATTGAAGTAATACATCATGCTATGCATAGACATTTCCCTTATCGTCGGAGCCCATGTTGCCACAACATCGACTTCAAAACTGACTTTACTGCAGTTAGAAATCATGTCAAAACTTCAAAACATGTCAAAACCAACTCTTCCACGTTGTGATGAGAAGCTGGCAGCAAGCATTGGTCTTGTCAAAGGAATCCAGATCTGGTTAAGTTTCCTTCTCAAGTTTCTGTATGTGTCTGTTGCCTTCTCCGGATTCCGCTGCAAGTGCCCAGGTCCATTCTGAGCTCACCCTATTGGTTTTTGCCTCCTGTTCGAAACACCTCGCCTTTCTTCGGCATTTTCTGTTTCCAAGATTCCTCCATCGAAACATCCTTCCGAAGCATTTCCGAAACCCAATTTGGATACAAGACACAACTACTCAGCTTTTGACAGAGAACTAAGCTGCATTCTTACCAACATCACAACAGCTGATGTTTTCTCTTGAGATTCGAGGAATTCTCTTGTAGCAAAACCTGACGTATGTTGCCTTGGCCAAAGGTCTCAGGCACATTTGCTATCAGAGTGCGAGTCATCACTCCGAGTCGGACCTGTAGTTCATTCAAAGTCACCCAAGGTGTTTCAAAGTCTGAACAGCTGATGAGACTATAGAAATGCTTTTGGGGTGCTAAAAAATCGTGATAGGCTCCTGATAAAAGATGATAAAAGCGTGGTAGAAGCTTTGCTCCCTGTTTTTTTCAAAGGTGTTCGTCTTAGAGCCCTGCAAGTCAATCATTTCAGCTCGAGCGCCGCCTCCCTGGCAGAAGCATTGGCTTCACTGGGCCCAGTGACCCAGGTAATGCAGGTCGAAAAATACAACACACTACAAGTCCAAGTGAAAGATACTCTGGGACTCTAAGATACCTCAAGAAAAACCAAGTGCTCGAAGATGCTCGAAGCATCTCCTTTGGCATCACCAACCACTGCGTATTAGCATCATGCCATCGGAAATGTTCCATTTCATCCACTGCAGAGCGGTCCCAGTGTTGCCTCTTCACCTTCACCTTCGGCACCGCGCTTCTCATCCTTGACCGCGGAGATGGTGGACCAGTTGCAATCCTGCAGGAAATGGCCGGCTGGACCATGGCAACTGATTTCAGCTGATTTCAGCTGCAAGATGTTGACAAGGTTGCCGGCAATGGATAGAAATGGATGGATAGCAGAGATAAAGCTAGGCCACTCCTCATCGAAGACAATGGCTTCGACTGAATCTTCATCTCCACGTAGTGTGTCAAGAATGCCCTGCAGGAAATTCTGGTAACTTGGAAGTTCGTGGGCACTTAAGTATCAATTCCGATGAAACATGTTCAATACTATTCAATCATATCATATCTTTCAACGCAAAGAGCCCTGCAAAATCTGGAGGAAAGTCATCGGTCATTCTTCAGAGTTTGCCCGAGAAGGACGCTGCAAACTGCAAACATCACGCAGGATGCAGAGAGCAAGGTCCACATCCCGATCTGACGCTCTGAACTTAGCATTTGGAAGAGCGCTCCCACGCGTTCAGGAGTTCTCATAGTTCCCTGCACGATCTGTTATATAAGCCATCTCTTACGCCCCGGGACCCCGCTCACCTGGGCAAAGGGATGTAATACGACATCATCAGGTCTCAAGGCGGAGCCACAGACCTCAAGACGACCAAAGTGACTCGGCCGAACTCGGCCGTGGCGGCCTGGTGACCCTTGGTGGCCTTTTGAATCTTTCCATGTTCGAAGACACAGCCGTACCCAAGCATCCAGCAGGACATGTCCAGCGCTTATCCAGTGATCTCATCCTTTGGTTCACAGCGATGTACCTGGCACCGCAGTGACATGGATCCTCTGGATCTACCGTCTTGCCATGTCTTGCCGTCACCATGACCGGGCGGACGAGTGAAGGTCGAAGACCTGGATATGGTGACAATCCCTCCCAATCGCTGCTTCCTGGCTCCGCTGTCACACTCGGCCACTGCCACCAACTCATGACTGTTCACTGGATTGATGAGTGGTCCATAGTGGTCCTCAATAGGGCAATGAGATACTGGGCATAGTGGCCTCAGTAATGCAGAAAAGGTTTGAACATCCAAACCAAGCATCGACCTGGAAATGCCGTTTTGCACATCAAAGCACAGATCTAGTCAAATGTTCAAATTGCTTCTGTTCATGCACACTGTGTGTTTCAAACAATGACCACTCTCTGTCCCTTTTCTCCAACTTCAGCACTTCGGCACTGCCGACGGTATGTTATGCGTGTTGATGTCATGAATGTCATGAATGCCATGACCCCTCTGCTCAATGGGTTTATCTCTTGTCATTAACGGTGCGACTGCGAAATTCACGGTGTTCCAGGCATTGGACTTCAGGGTTCGCCCGAAGTTACCTGTGACTGCACACTCGTCCTGGGATAAAGTGCGTTTTGGCCGCATGAAAGACCTGATGAAACGTGAAACAAAAGACTTCACCCGGGTGATGATTTCTACCTTCCTAGCGAACTTGCTCGGGCGCCAAAATAAACCAAGGAGATCTTGGACAACCAGGAAACTAGAAACTCCCTACAAAAGTCACATTGCCGCTGCACCTGCTATGGTCTCTTTTTCGCATCTTTTCGTCAAAGATAGTCAGAACACATGTGAACAGGATGAAAGAAAACAGTCAGCCAAGTGCGCAAACATGTACGTTGCTTACAGTAGAACATTATTCTTAGTTTGCCTTTCTCAAAGCATACTCACAACTGTTCTTCGCTAAGCACCAACAACGAGTAGACTCTACAACGGGGTGAAACTTGTCCAAGTAAAGCTGGCCGAAGAGAGGCACGCAGGGGAAATCATAGCAAATCAGCCATTAGGATCCATTAGGAATCATAAAATATCATAAAATGAGGGGAGATCAGCAAAAATCCAACCTGCCAACTCAAAAAGCTCGACAATTGGGGCCATAGGTTGCCATAGGTTGCCATAGGTCCTCTTGTCCCGCTTCCATACTGGCCACCTGACGGCGGGCCCCGAAATAACAACGGTTGGTCGCCAGCAGGCACATCCCGCAGGCACCATCTCCCATGATTTCATGGGCCCAGAAAAATACACTACGAATCACTACGAGATACGACGAGTACGACGAGATAGGACGAGTATATTGCATCATTCCAAGAGTAACTTGATGCGTTGCCCAACGCCTCACTTTGTGAAACTTTGAGCACCGGCTGTTTCACAGCATTTGTTCGAAGTCTCGCTAAACATGTGCTCATGAATCTCATGAGGCGTCACAACGGGCAAACAAAGAGCTGATATCAGGGAGCCAGTTTGATCAAACCCAGGAAGTGGTGCGAACAGTGACATGGGACATCTGTGATGACTTGTTTCTGTCATATTCCTACTGTCAAGCGCGACATGTGACATGTGGAAAGCTGTGGAAAGCTGTGGGAAGCTGTGAAGCCGATCAAATTGAGCCAAGACGAGGGAAACTCCGCCAACCTGTGCGATGAGACGTTCCACGCGAGCTCTGCCGGTGCTCACCGTCTCTTGAGACCTGGATGCGCAGGGGGCAGTCCGGAGGGAGTGGAGTGTGGAGGGATCGTGGGGGGAGGCGAATCAGAGACAGGGTCTTCACAATCTTCACAAGTTCAGAGGTTGAAAGCTTCCAAATGAAATAAGTCCTCCTGGGATTCGCATTTTTCAAGGATGAGTGTCAGCTCCATTGGGCTTTCAGTGCTTCCCCTCATTGGCTGCCGTGGTGTGTCGATTCTGGCGATGCTTCCAAGCTGGACATCCCTCTGTTCCCGTCGGCAACTCATCGACATATTCGTGCCCGCGAGCCAAAATTAGCTCGCTCTCACCTCACCACTACCGGTCCCTACCGGTCCCTACCAGTCCCTACCGGTCCCTACCGGTCCCTACCGGTCCCTACCGGTCCCTACCGGTCACTACCCCAAGGCCAACTCTGCCAGCATCGCAACTCGGCCGTGTGCCCCTGGGCCACGCACCGTGCCCGTATCCGAGTGATAATTGAGGCAACAGACCTGCACCATCAGCATCCACAGCTGCATTTCTTCTCCCATGTCCCAACGGTGGCTGTAACAACATGTCACAACATGTCACAACACACGGGCATGGAGCTTTTGATGCCTGCATGGGACTGGAAATCAGCTGCGCTAGCAGAAAGCTTATTTTAAAGATTCCTGCCCAAAAAATCGCTCAGTTGAATTGCCGGTCACCTTTGGTGGCGCGGCACCATGCCGGACAGGTGCTATGTACTACTATGTACCATTATACACAGCTGACCAAATGGCCATCAGTTCCACATCCAAGCCTCAGGAAATGGCAACACGGAACATCACAAGCATTATGGCAATCGAACTACGTCATGATAACGAATAATTGTTAATGAATCATAATTCCACTACATCCCAAAGAGGCCTGACTGGAATTTCATCTTGCCTTTTATTCTCCAACATCAAAGCCATTCCTTGGAACTTCTATTGAACGATTTTGAAGCCCTCAGATCCTTCTGGAACTTTGGCTTGAAAGATTTCCCTCGAAACTTTAGGAAAGGGTTGCGCCCTGGCACTTCCGCACCAACCCATCTTGGCCCAGGACAGCTCCACTGTATATGCATATCTATGCATATCTAACATCATATATTTACGGCGCATACATGTTCATACGATGTGATGTTTCTGTATTGCAATTGACAACCCAAAGCAACCCAATGTTGATGCATCTGCACGAGTAAATATTGGGTCACAATCCAGAACAAAGTTTAAGATATCGCCGATATGGCATTGAAAGGCCAAGTTGCCATGAAGCTGGAGATGGTAAAAGGTTCAGAGCGGTCCTCTGATTTGGGAAACGACCCTCTCACCAGAGGAAATGACCCAACCAAAACGTGCTCTAAGGACATTAAGGACATGCTGTTGGGCAACGGACGGCAACGGTCATAGTCACTGGATCTACGGGGCCTGCATGTAGACCTGCATCAACGACTCAACTTCTGGCCCTTCGCAGCCCAACTTGCAGAGCAAGGCTGTCACCTGTCAGCTTCCACTCAAAGGGGTCTGCAAAAGTCTGCAAATTCACCAACATTTGAACTAGGAGCATATACTGTGTTACAAACAAGACAATTTTCTGATGCTCTAATGGTGTTTCATGGTGTTTCATGGTCTTTCTATGTTCTTGTTGTCTTTATCTCTTCACAATTCTTCACATAATTTCATGATCTTCCGGAGGCAAATGAGATTCGATGAGCCTTTTCCTTGTCCGTTGCCTCAGGGGGATCAGGCCGCCATGGTCATGGCAGACCAGACAGATCAAGCGTTTTTCGTTTGTTCCATCTGCGGCCAAGTTGCACTGTCTTTCTCGCCAAGATCCTGAAGCGCTGCAAATTCAGACGGATTCACAGCTGGATATAGCAGTGTGTCAAAACCTTGTACCCCTGGTGAACATCAAAATAGCTGGTAAATGGATGTTCATCCCACTAAAAATGGTATTAACAGGTATTGACCCATACCCATATGTCTCAAATGCAGCTCACCTGCTGAATGAGCTTGGTCAGCTTGGACGACAGGTTTGAATCGGCCGCAGCCTGACGTGGATTCAGCAACAGGTCGGAGCTTCCACATTCAAAAGCCTGGGCCTCCACCACTGGGAAATACACAGGTGACCTCAAACAAACAGCTCAACCATTAGCGCTAGGAAAGCAGCGAAGCGCGGCGAAGCTAAGGAGGCTACGCATTGGACAAGAGGTACACATAGGCTCCAGTTTCACTGGGAATCCAATGTTCAGGTCCCGCAACAAGGTCCTTCAACGGTCCATGGCCAGCATGCGATGCCTCTGAATGGGGTTTACCATGGTTTACCCATGCCCAGCATTCCACGTTGCTCCTCCTTGGGGTTTACCCATGCGAACTCACACGCACCCTGACGCAGAAGTGCTGGCAACGTCACTGGTTTGAACCTCAGGGAAAATTGTCCAACTCAAGGGGCATGTCGTTCATTGCAAAAAAAACACGTACAACGCCGGACAACGCCTCACTGTAACATTCTCCGCACTTCCACTTCAGCCAAAGAGCTACAGTACTTCGAAAGAAAAAGAAACACGAGTTGAGATGAATTCAAGAAAATGTGTCAAACCTCTTGTGCAAAGAGGGACCAAAATTTGAAAGGAAATTGTTTTTGATGTTCAAGACATTCCCAGTCATTCCCAGTCATTCTCTTCATCCTGGATCCTCCTGCCTTCCTGCATCTTTGAGCACTTGGGTAAAGGCCTCGGACGCTCCCGGCTATTCAAAATTCTCACTGCTTTTCCCATGATATCCTTGACCTCGTCAGTCAAATCTGCCACCAAACGTGTTCGGTAAGATCCACACTTCCCGCCATTTGCGGGGCTCTTCAAACTTCAGGCAGGCTTGGGTGGTATCCCCAGTCACAGCCTTCCAGTGCTTTTTTCAACAGGTTTTTTGTCGAATCTCGATGAATGTTTTCTGGTTTCGGCCTGCACAGCTACGACTTTGCTCTCGGAGTCCAGAAGGAAAAAGCCACCATAGGCCAAGAAGCAGAGTTCCGGTGAAGCGCTCACCTCTGCTCGATCACTATGCCCAGCTGCACCGTTCATCCAGCTAAGGCACCCAATAATCTTGGTCTAAGGTTAAATTTTTAGATGTTTAATATAAAGAAAAGACCCTGAGAATCGCCCATCCCAAATGAAAATAGTCTTCCAACCCTATTTGGCGAGGTTTACATGAGTCGGATGGAGGGCAGATCGGATCTGTACCCCTGGTTAATGCCATCTCCATGCAAGCCCAGCAGCCGCTAGGAAATTCTTCTGCAAGTTTTCAGCAGCATTTGCACTGCTCACCACAGGATCTGCCCAACACAATTCCTGAGCACTGAAACTGATAGTGGAGAGGCACAAAGTACCACATTTCAAGCCACAGCAACCCACATCCCCAGGACCATGTGGCAACCATCATTTGATCCCAGTGTCCACAGCTCCCTTTGGAGCATTGGTCCAGTTCAAAGGCAGCTTTGCTCGCGGGCTGCACTTCCCTGGGAGGGACAATGAAGTCATATGTAATGTCCCAAAACACTGTGAAAGGCAATGGCGGCAATGCCTTGAAGTGTTGGTGTAAGCTCTGCATGCTTTGCATTTATCCATATATACAGCATACACACAGCATACACACAGCATACACACAGCATACACACAGCATACACACAGCATACGTACAGCATACAATGTATATGTGTTATATCAATTTTATCAAATGGCATCAGCAATATCTAGAACGAGTATGCCATACACAGGGCCCAGTTGCAAAGCAGTGAATGAGGCGACAGAGATGGGGTGAGTATCTTACCTCAGTGCCTTGCCTGTGCAGTCGGTCAGCGACACTGAAGCTAGCTTGCCTGTCCTCAGGTGACAAAGTGTAGCAGCTTCCAAGCCACATGGACTTTGTGCAAAGTCTATGCAATCTCTGTGCAAACCAGATTCAGCTCAACTTGGAACCTCATCGAGGCGTGAACACCGGATCAGGACAAAGCAGGTTCGATATGGTTCAATGTGACATGTGATAGGTGTGGATCAGAGGGAGCTTCGGCCACCAGCTTCACTCTGAGTTCCTAACTTGCTACCTTCGATCAGTCTGCACTCGATCTGGGCATGCGAAAGGCCCAAAGGTGCCAATACCTGTGGAAAAGCCTGGCCCAGAGTGGAATGTCTTCAACGTCATAGTCATAGTCATCCGGGTATGTCATCAGTCATCAGTAGAGTTCCTGATTGATGCAAACAAACACAAACTGCAAAAGCAAAGGGCCTGCTCATCAGGAAGAAGCAACCGTTCTTTGAATTGACCTTGGAAAATGGAACCCTTGCAAATCGGGGCTGCTCCTTTTCAACAGCTCTGTTTCAGACCTGGTGATACACCAGAGAGGGTCGCAGAATCGATCACTTTAACCTCAGTCCATGAACACAGATGAACGTGTTCTTGGGCATATCACACTAGCCCAAACTCTCCAAAGTCTCCCCTCAGTTCCATGCACCGGCAGCTTCCATTTTGCCGACGACCTGCTAAACAATTCTAAACATGTCCAAGGAACAATGCACGATACTGACCAGCACAAGATATCCAAGATACCGTTAAGATCCGTTAAGATACCCCAAGGCCTGACTTCTAAATGACCTGCCTCGGTGGGGTCTGAGAGAAAGCCTGAACCAAAGGTACCCACACCAGGAATGTGAGCTGCTCGGGCGGCATCCAGCACCATGCAGACCTGTCAACAAACAAAGAAACAAAGAAACAAACACAACAGATCTCGACAGCAAGTCCTTCCCCCACAACAGCTCTCTTTGATTCTGGGCCTCAGATAGGCCAGCCCCAATGGCATTGAGGCAACTGTCCAGAACGCAGAAGTCGAGGGCCAAACCTGGCGTTTCTTACCCATCAACAGTTGACCCTGGCAGCCCTTGGCAGCATCCTGCGGAACTAAGACACGCACCGCAAACAAAAAGCCGCTTCCTGAGAAGTTCGAAGGAGCCCAACCGTGACACGAACACACTTCACTGTCATGACGTATCTGGGTTGTCATGCACTGTGTAAACAAACCAAATCAACTACTCTGCAGCTGCGGCACTTGTCTTTGACCACGTCATGGAGTGTCCTGTCAAATCACAAAATCATCACCTGGTCACACACTGCACTGGAGGGCCGGGCTGACCTAAGTTTCCTGTCGACTCCATCATTCAAAATCGCTAGGACATCTGGAGGAGCGTTGATGTCCAGCTCTTCTGTTGCCAGCAAAGACCTTTCTGGAAAGCTCCAAAGGACGACAGAATAAATCAAAATATAATCATAACACAATATGCAATACTTGCAAGGATTGTTGCTTTGCTACAGAGCATAGATAGATACAAAATGAATCCACAGTTTTGGGAGCTAAGAAATGGGTCGAGCCAAATCCTTTTCACAGCCAAGGATCTGCTTGAGAATCACAGATCCAGTGAACGGCGCTTTGGCACAGCCCATATTCACTCCAAATGCATTGTCACTGCCTGGCGAATGGCGCCAAAATCACTACAACTTCAGCTCGTTGGAAACAAACATCAAATAGGTATGGCTCAAAATAAATCAATACTTCCATATCTTCCATATCTTACATATCTTTCATGGGCCAAGATCAAAATTTGACCCTTAAATCGCCAGCATGTTGAAAAAAAGGCCAAGATGCTGCCCTTCTTTGTCAATCTCCCATCACCTGCAGGGAACGCCATGGAACGCCTCTTCGTTCAAGTCTTCTCACTCCATGAACCGCATGAACAACCGACACAGACCAAGCTCTGCCAGGGCACCACCATCAAAATAGGGAAACGCTCCAAAGCTATCTATGTGCTCATGGAAGGCCTCAGGAATGCACAATTTGGTAGTAAAAATATGTGAAAGTTGGATGTACATGACCGGGTGAGATTCATTTTGTTTTTTATGTTTGTCAACCAGGCCCAAAGCTTTGAACGCCACCATGACATTCTCACCGTTCTGCTTCATTGCCTGAGTCAGCTTGGCTCCTGAGACGACCAGATTCCCAGATTCTCAGATTCTTGATCCGAATTATTCCATCTTTACTCCATTGTTTCACTTCCAAAGCCGTCCTATTCGCGGATGAAAGTAACCTCAGGATGAAAGGCAAGACGGAACATGGCACATACCAAGCTGAGAAAAGCTGAGCCAAGCCACTGCCCATGCTGCCCTGAACGCAGTGTGGAGGGAATGGTCCACCAGTGATATTGAAAGAGCAGTGATCGTGTGGATGGTAGTCCTTAGAACTAAACCCTGTGTGATCCTCACAATGGGCTCTCATTGCCAGAAAACAAAAACATGCAAGTGCTGCTATAGGAACTATACGGCACGAGTTGAGACTTCAACAGCACTTCAAAGTCTATCAAGCTTTGAAACAAATGATGTTGGTCCTGCTTGCAGCTCTATTTCCTCCAAAACTGACTGACCAACGTTTCTAAGGCTACTTACTTTCTTGCAGCAAGGTCTCTCTTGTAGCACAAATGCTGGCCCCACCTGTAACAGCAGCATCCTCAGTTGCCGCCCCATTGCATGGCAAGAAAGGCATGCCCACAGTTGTCCTCCCTTCAACCTAATACTAAACACCCCAGAAACCACGATTTAGCGGGGAAAATTCAGATTTTTGGGACCATTGAGGGTGTGTGGATTACCAAAAACCTTCCAATGAACGGCAAACCTGCCATCTCCGCAATCTCATGGCCAAGACACCACCAGGGATTCGATCAAAGGAATCACATTGTCACCTTCGGCAACGCCAAAGCGACCACCATGAGGGTTGCTCCTTGGGTCATCGCCACAGACTCTGCGCTGTCAAGGCTTTTGAAACTTCAGAACTTCAGTGCTCAAGCCAGGAGGCGGGTTCTTGGGCACGAAGTCAGCTTGCATGTCCTAAGAGCTCAAGAGATTCTGGTTCAATCTGGCTCAACTGCTTTGTCAGTGAAAGTTTGAAAGTGACTGTTACCCATCAGCAATCAAAAGAAGCAAAGTATTCTCTTGGATTTGTACTGGCTGGTGCCACCGCTTCAGATTGACAGTATCAAGCAGGCTGGAAAGAAAAAGATTGCCAAAGTAGATACATGCACAAGCACCGACTTCCTAAGGAGCGATCCAGACAGTCTCTTTCACTCTTCAAATCTACTCCAATTTCCAGCAGCATCTGGTGCCGGGACACAATGATGATAAGGGCATCATTGGCATTCAATGGCTCCAGCGATGCTGCGGTCAATCGGTTCGCCGTTAAATCTAGCCACTCCTGGCATTGTGCCCAGCCATATTGACATGGCCTAAGATGCCTAAGAAATGACAGGCAAATGCTGAGCTTGATTTTCTCTGTGAAGGAAGAACTCTCTCCCGCTCTCTCAGCATGGCAAGATCATCCTAGGCTCCAAGGAATGACAAACTGGCACAAACTTGCGGTCCTTGAAGAGGGGCGACCCCTCTGCGTAAAACGACATGCTTGGATCTGATGACTGAGCCAAAAGATCAACTGCGAGGCGGTACCCCTCAACCCTGTTTCCTTTTTAAGAGACCCCCGAGGAAACCTCTGTTTATCTCTGTTTGCTGATTTTGCTGCATCATTGACACAAGCACTGTGAACACTGAAAGAAAGGCCACCTCGGACGAGTCAGAACCACTCCAACACAGTAGTTCTCCTGAAGCCGAGCCGCGTCAGCATGTTTCAAGTCAGGGTTCAGGGTCTGTGGCCCATGACGATAATCACAGTCCTCTGGTTCATCTTTGGCTCTATCAGGCTTTGGGAAAAAGCGTAGTTCCAAGGTATTGAGGCCTGGCCAGAGCCCAGCTGAAGCAGTGTATGGTTGAGCTCAAGGCTTGCTATTTAAGCATGCCAGACAGACCCTGCTTGAGGAGGGGCGTCAGATTATAGCACTGCTCCCGTCGTACCTGCTGCAAAGGCGCTAGCAAAACATCATGGCACCCACGCGCTTTGGTGCCAGCACAGGGAAACAAAAAAGACTGTGACAATTTGTCGATTCGATACGATTTTGTCAGTCCAATGCGATAGCATTGATCTGCCAAATGAATTTCAGAACACATGTCATGATGTCATGATCATGAAACCATCCCAGGCACATGCAGGTGCTTGGGCGGCTCGATGGCCACACATTGACGACCATTCAGCTTGCCCTGCATAGCTTCAAAGGCAAGCTTGCAAGACTAAAAAGAAACTGGCTGGCGATGAGACTAAAGAAACTGGCTGGCACTGGAGATGTTTGAAGTTTGAGTTTCACAAATCGCAGGGTTCTCCTGTACTTTGTGAGGCCAAGCGGGTCCACTCAGATCGCCCCCGTGGATGTGCACGGACTCAGCGTTGAAGAGGTTCAACCGATACCGAGAACATCCGGGAACCAGGTATGGGGTCTTGTGGAGGGGATGTACAGCAGTTCCACCGTGGCACTTCGCTTCTGAATTCTGAGGTCTTTCATAGGTTTTATCTGCATGTTCAACAAGACTGCAAATGTTCCACTGATACTTCATTTGTTTTGCTCAAAGCTGCCCAAACCGCATCGCCAAGGACTAAACCCGCAGATGGACAGCCCAGCATTGCTTCTTCCACTGAGATGCCTGAAGGAAAATGATGGAGCAATAGAACGCAATTGTAACCAGTCGAAATATGCTAAACGAATAAAATCGAACAGGTCGAGTGATAGAAATCCAACTTTTAAACAATCGTCAAAAAGCACCTTAAGTGCTTGCAATCTTTCGGATCCAAGTTTTATACACAACAGAGTTTCAGAATTATGGTCCACCGAACACGTCCGCTCTGCCTGTGCTGCAAACGTCAAAGAGAACCTCAGGTTCCGCGGTTCCGCAAGGCTGAAAGTGAGTCTGATGAGGCCTCGCATCTGCCTGCAGCTTGGTTCCAAGCGTTGTAGTACTGGATGCATAACTGTGTTTCAGCAAGCCGGCACCAACCGTGGGGTGAAACCTGCCACAAGCTCTGCAAAGATTGCGAGAAAGCTGTGGATGTCTCATACAAGACCAGAAATTGACCATTTCTAGTTGAATGCACAGATGTAAAGTTCGCAGGGATCACTCGTCCACTCGATCCAAGCGACATGGTGGACACACGAAGTGTGCAGGCCTCAGAATTTCAACAAGCAACGCAACAGCTGCGGCAGTTGCCACCGTTGCCACCGCTACCACCTCGAGGATCTGAGCCTTTGACACCGATTTGTGCAACGCTCCAGTCACACCTTAGAGCCACGGCAGCCACAGCCCACCAAAATCTGAAAGTTTCTTCATGGACGGTGTCTCAACCGTCTCAACCGGACGGATGAGAGATAAGAAAGATTTTAAATGGCACCTGTTCACAGAAATATTCTCTATCACAAGCTTCATGCCCATAGACCCCTGCCTTTGCTCTTAGGCTGGAACAGTTTGTATGCAAGGAACCTTAGGACGAAAGTCTGCTAGTCCAGCGAAATCTTCAAAACACATCAAACCAAAGCAGTAAGGATTTCGAGTCCAAAAATCTATCACCGATTGCTTTGCGTCATTTGTAATTCTGTCCAAGGTACAGTTGCACACTCGGCAAACCACTAGGCCGGGACGGCCTGGGTGCATGCAGCAACTTCGTTCGATCGGTTCTGGGTGCTCATGCTCTCAGGATCCAGCTGTTTGGTGCAATTTGTTCAGTCACACCGCAAAGGCACTTGATCTCCCGACCTGCAGCAACTGGCGTTCGATGTTCATCTGAGTTTTTGGGGGAAACCCACGGCACTGACTTGGCAAGACTTGGGCTCAGATTTTTTTGGAGCCACGATTATTAATGTGTTTGTTCCGACCTTCCCTGGATTCAATTGAAAGATATTGAAAGGCTGGTTCCAGTAAAATCTCTGATTCTCAGGGCCCAAAAGACTGTATCTGCCAGTGAGAATCATATGGAATCATATTAAAATATATTGAATCTCCTTTTGAAGCTATTGATGTGCCCCAGGTGCCCCTGCTGGGCGGCGGCTTTGGCGGCTCCGGTATCCGTGGCGCCGCATCTCCCGACGGGGTTATCGGCAACGATGTGGGCCCCGTTGGTGCCTGGAAACCACCGTGGGAACCACCTCCGTGGAGGGTTGAAATCTGTGGTTAAAATGTCCAGTGCGGAACCCTGGTTCAAAAAAGAGTACTAGAATCACTACAACATGATGCAAACAAACTGACAAGCAGGGGCACATGCCGAACACCATTCGTTGCCGGCTTCCCCGCCGGGGCTGGCACCTTCAAGGGAATATGGGGTATACGGTATACTGCACAGGCTGCACATGCTGGTTGGCTTTCCATTCGTGTTTTGTTGACTGGAGTGCAATTTCTGCATCTCAAACTGACTCAAACAGAGAAAACCTCATGGGCCGGGTTCATGCACCTTGGCCTGCGAGGGCACAGCTCCATCCCAACCTGACGCAACCAATGCAATGCACCAGCTCGTCAACAGCCCGTAGTGATTTACTCAGCCCACACCTTGAGTGGGCACTTCCACAGTAGGAGGGATGAGTCTGGGTCGCTTTGTCCTTAGTGATGCACATGATTCCCCGCAAACAAGCTGCACACTAAGATACTAAGCAATGACGGTCAACAATCTTGAAGGCTCATTTACTGCAAGCGCCTCACAAAGTTGTTCGGTCATGTCACCATATCTTTCCAGGTCCTCCCACCGCGGGTCCGACGGTGCACCAACAAACCCTTGCGCAAGATCCAACAGTCGCCTCGGCTTGGCAGTGAGCAACAGTTCCAATACCAAGCCATCCACACGTTTCACAATTTTGCAATTTTGGTGGCACTTGGACTTGGCGTGCGCGATTGGGTGACACTTCGAAGGCTATGAAGACCAGATCTGTCTGTCCAGTGGATATGTGTATATACTGTATATGTGTGTATGTGTGTGTGTGTATGTATGCATGTATGCATGTATGCATGTATGCATGTATGCATGTATGCATGTATGCATGTATGCATGTATGTATGTATGTATGTATGTATGTATCTATGTATGTATGTATGTATGTATGTATGTATGTATGTATGTATACATATATATATATATACACGATATAATATATGTATGTATATATATGTATACATATATATATATATATTCTACTCTATTCTATTCTATTCTAATGTCAATATCATGATACATACATCTGCAATTATCCGTGTCGTCTGCGCCGCAATTCAGGCGTCCACTTCCCGACTGCAGGCTCCGGTGTTTGCGTGCCTCAGAGGCAGCATAGCTGACACTTCACTTTAAGGATCCAAGGGTGGCAGCAAGTCCAACTGTGTCCCGGGCTGGCCGGAGGGGGTTCATCATCATCTTCGATGATACTGATCTCCTCATCCCCTGACCAGATCTCAGTTGCTGAAGCTGATAGGTCTGATAGGTGACAAAAAACTACCTGGCGAAGACTCAACTTCTCAACATTTGATGCCACACTGCTGATAAAAACACATCGAAACTCATGCAACAATATGCAACACGCAATGACACAAGCGATGCCTGTTTGGGCTTGAGGAGCAGGTGGCGCTGGTGCGCCTGACCCCTGCACCTGAGCCCCAACGAACAATCCCCGTTCTCTGTTTCAGATCAAAATTTGAAAAGAATCAACAGAATTATATTGTATCCATATTCTGTTTTGTATTGCGAAGCAGGTGATGTTTCTTGGCAGTTTTGCCTCTCATCAAAACCATTGTCGTACCTCTTCAGCCTCCGTGTCTTCTTCCTCCTCTTCCTCCTCCTCTTCCTGCCAGACTGTACACCGCAACAAAATGGAACCCTCAGGACGCCGAAAAGATCTACCCCGCAGTTTACACACTGGAGCAATCCCGTGTCATGGTCCTGTCCAACGGCTTCTTCCAGGCCTTCAAAGAATCAGAAATAATGGGAGTGAAGTGACTGAAGTGGGATTGAAGCATCCAAGATTGAGATTTTGGGTCAATTTCAACTCAGCCCACTTCTCAAGACTTGAAGTTTCACTGGGGTGTTCTGAGGGTACCACCTGGCTGTCCACCGGCCTTGCACACTCTGCAATCGGACCAAACGACTCACAAACTGTCAACTCCGTAGTCACCTTTTTGGAGAAGTGAAGGTCCAGCAGGCCTGGGCATCCTCCTTGTCCTCTTCAATGATTGCGATGCTGGGGGCAGCTGGCGCCTGTCATGGAATTATTGGAATTGATGGAATTCCATCTGCGTTGCTCGTTGGGTGCGTTGCAAGTCTCTGTGACATCCTCTGCATCCAGCCTCTGGAGTCGTCGCAGCCGTGTTGGGCGACGGGGCTGCGGCAGAGGACACCACTATCTCCCCAGCTGGTGACCTGAAATCGATGGGATCCGATAGGCAAATGCATTATGGTTCTTCAAGGCTCTTCATGTTTCTTCACGGTTCTTCCGGGGACAGTTCAAAGCTTTCCACGAAGAACCGCAAATCACTCATGGATCCTTGTGGCTGTCTCGCCAAGATTCTGAGGCAAGAGCTGGTTGTTACCCAGGCCAGCCCGCCGCCATGCAAAGAGCGCCCGCGCCTTTGGCATCCAACCCCCGCAAAATGTCACGCAGCCCAGTCTTCCAAATCTTCCAACGCTTCAACATGCGTTTTCACAATGGTTCACAGTGGTTCACCGTGGTTCAGCAATCCTTATCAATCTTTGACATCAAAGAGAAACAACTTTGGAAATTGGAGAAATTGGACCCACTTGGGCGTGGAGCCTTGGCGATGAGTTCCTTGCAGTTGTCGTTCATGTGTGCCAGTGGCTCCCAGGTCGACTCCTCCAAATCGCAGGTTTGTTTCAAGTGTCAGGATTCAACATATGAAACCAGCCCATTGGAGGCCTCTTCGGAAAAGCCTTGCCATTTTACGAGAAAATGCCTGGCAACTGGCAACTCCAAGTTGACTGCTGTCACATTGGCTTTCGAAATCTGCATTCACAAAGAATACATGAAGCGGCTGAAGATAGATGCAACACAAATCCCTAAATGGTTACGATTCACAATCGTACCAAAAAACTTCTGGATACTTCCGGAATGCAAGAGGGAAATTCAGTCTATGCCACAACTTCACCTTGTCTGTCCACCTCTACGTGACTCCTATGATTCTGTCGGCACTGTCGGAGTATATGTCACTGGTTTATAGACTTGTCATGACTTGTCATATATGGCAAAAAACCTGTAGAGTTGAACTGTCCTCACTTTTGCGTGTGTCAGTGTCAACCTTTATGTATAAAGCGCCTCCACATATGCATTGTAATCTATATATATACGATATATATATATATGATATGTATATTACACATCCCAAAGAGGTATTCGACCGCACAAATTATTCCCTTTCAATTTTGCCAGACTGGTAGTCTTTTTCTGAAGAAAGAGTTGACCCAGTCTGCGAGCATGCCAGAATCCGACGGAAGACAAGGTTGAAAAGGCACTATCACTTTTGACCCTCAAAAAAGACTCATCTGAGAATCCAAAACAAGTAAGCAATATCGAGTCTTGATGAAAGGGGTCCGAGGGTGGCAATACTGAAGCATCTATGGGAACGTTGCTCAACAAGACTTCGCAGTATATAAAGAGACTGCTATTGTTGGTACTGTATGTGGTCTTACAGCTTTGTCTTCCCTCAAGATTGTTCTTTGAACTTTTGTTTGTAGTTTTATAGCCCAAGCACTCTGGGCTCATGCATTCGATGCATTCTTCCACTATTTACAGAGCAAATAACAGGCCAGGGCTTCTCAGACCCATCCTCATTTTTTTTGTATCTGAGGATGTCCTCCACCTCAAATTCCTGGGAAAAAAATGGTTCCGACAAAAGAATCGATGTACGACTTAGTTTCTCAAACTGCAAGAAAAAACAAGTCAAGAAGAAATCAGAAAAAACGAAAGAATGCACTGAGATCACTGAGGCCAGTCTCCTCTTCTTGCAACTCATCCTCCTTCAAGGTCGATTGACATCAATTGACATCGACTGTGGTTCTGTCTTAGTGTGGCATGGTACAAAGACAAGCACGCCTCCTCGCCATCCATGACTAAGGAGGGGATTATAAGATCTACGAAATTAGGATATGGTGGACATGGTGGAGTTAAGATGACTTAAGTCCATGTTGCAAAGGTCTTGAAAAGGTCTGAAAAGGTCTGTTGAAAAGTTTGAAGAGTGCAGAAGTTTCGGCTTCAGGTGGCTGCGGTCTATGGCTAGGGCTGGCTAGGGCTGAAGAGCTTGAGATCTCGGGCTTGGTGGGCTAAGGGGAGATCAGGATGGGAGGCAGAGCCAAAGCTGCGGGCACGTGACCATCGTGACCAAACAGTACCACATCAGAATGGCTATTCGACTGCTAAGTGACTACGATCCATGTTGCTATCTACGACTCATCACTATCCATGCTGAGCAGCAGAAACTTTGTCGAACAACTCCGTGCAGCTTTTGTGGTGTTTCCTCCCATGCTGGGCATTTTGTTCTCTGCGCACAGCTGCAAGAGACAAATTGAGTTTCTCGCCATTTGGATCCAACCAAAGTCTCGAATCTTTGGAATAACAGCCGCATGTCCAGAGAAGAGATGTTACAGATTCCGAATATCAAATGATCGTAACAACGGCAATGGGTTTCACAGAACATGTCACAACCGCAATGACTGGACCTTGGTCGTGGGAAGCTGTCAGGCGAGCATTCGGCAAGCAGAGTCTTCACCTGAGCCAGGTAGTAGGAGTGAACCCAAGTGATAGAGCGTAAGCCAGCGTATGCCAACGTAAGAGATCGGTTGATTCAGATTAGACTGTGTTAAACCATGTTAAACTGTCTCAACATGAGGGGTGGGCGACCTCCTTTGCCTGCATCTTGCGCATGTGTGTGTGTGCGCGTGACAAACACAAAACAGTTACAATGCCTTTCACATTTTCTTGCCGAGAAATACTTTATCAATTCTGCACACAATTTCATGTTGGATACCAACTCAGGAAAAGCGAACTAGTACATCTGGCCTGCTGCACTACTGCTAAGCAACTGAAGTCAACCAAAGGAAAACAAATGTTTGACCCTTCTTCGCTATCAAAGCACCTCGGATCGGCCGAAAGGTCAACCAGTGATCGGTGGAACTTTGTCACCTGTACAAGGAGTCAAAAAGAACTTACAAGATGATTATCTCCAATCTGTCTGTCCTACCACTTTAGGCCCAAGTTCAGGTCTCAAGTCAAGAAATCATATAAATCTTTCCATGGCATCTTCATAGACAAGAAGGCAACTGCATAGCAGTTTTTTTGGTCAGCCTGATTTATGGCATCATTGCCGACGAGCGCTTCACCCATGCAAAGAACCTACGAGTCGGCAAGAGAATCAGGCATTGCGCTGACCGCTTCTGACTTTTTTAGAGCCCATACCAAGTTAGGGCTGTTGATGGCAATAAGTTTTGCAAGCGCTAACTTAAGCGGTTCGTTGTCGTCGAAACAAAAAAAACACAAGCTGCACCACGTTCACAGCGTTCGCTTCGCCAAGCTTCAGAGCAAACCCCTCCACCAAACCGTACCAAGCCGCACTAAGCCGTACCAAACGGTACCAAACCGTACCAAGCCGTACCAAGCCGTGCCTGCATTCGTCCTGCGGTATCAACTGGAACAACATCATGACCTCAGACCATCAGCAGGTCAGTCAGTTCAGAACACATGAGTCATGAGACTTTGGACATCTGAAAATGATGGAAAATGCATCCAGCAAAAAGGGCCCAAACATTGGACTTTGCATGAACAATCGCGTTCTTGGCAATGCCAGCCGGATCTTGAATGAAATCACTAAATCATGATGTCATCGGTACACAAAACTAAAACACGAGATGACAGTGAACCAAGAATTTCTTCCCATAAGCACGTTCAAAAAGTAGCACCTTCAAACACCTGCACGTCACACCCATGGATTTCTCGTCTAACAGCGTGCAACACCTCCACAACTCATGGGCCTGGGGTGAATTTTGATCTGCTCCACTGACCCGCACGAAAAGTGTCGCAAGCGCAAATCAAAGAAAGCCTCAACACTTGAACAACCATATTTTTTGATGTTTTTATGGTGGTTGCTTGATGTGATTTATTAAGGCGATTTTGCGGCTCATGTGTTCCCGAAACTGTCCAAAATAAAGTGTCTGTGGGTCCCAAAACAAGGGGCCCCACAAATTCTCAAGAAGTCTCCGTGTCTCTGCGAGGTTCCGCCATCAGAGCCACAGCTGCGGCATCCCCAGCATACGGGCCAGCGTGTCAAGTGCACAGGACAAACAAGAAACAAATTGTCGTGCACTCACCACGTCACAACATCGCAAAAAACACCAGCCACAGTTTGAAAAAACTGTTTGCCGTTCTATCGCTGTCTGAAAAAAATTACTGGCCTCAAGTCTCAAGTGGCGTTGTTTTCACGTAAGACTGGTCGTGACACGGCGAGGGGCTCACTTTGGGCATAAATTCGGGCTCACTTGGGGCATAAAATGGGCTCACTTGGGGCATACATAATGGGTTCACTTGGGGCATAAGTGGGCTCACTTGGGGCATAACTGGATCACTTGGGGCATAAATGGACTCACTTTCGGCAAAAATGGGATCACTGTGGGCATAGAGAGAAAAGTAAGGCTTTATATCTTGCACTTGATGTAAGAACTTCCACGACACTTTTAGGGTTTATATGTTGTTGCACTTAAAATAAGAAGGGCCACGGCCACGACACCTTTAGGGTTTATATGTTGTTACACTTAATGTAAGAAGAGCCAGGACACCTTTAGGGTTTATATATCGTTGCACTTCATGTAAGAAGTGCCACGACACCTTTAGGGTTTATATGTTTTTGCACTTAATATAAGAAGGGCCACGACACCTTTAGGGTTTATATGTTTTTGCACTTAATATAAGAAGGGCCACGACACCTTTAGGGTTTATATGTTGTTGCACTTAATGTAAGAAGAGTCACGATACCTTTAGGGTTTATATGTTGTTGCACTTAAAATAAGAAGGGCCACGACACCTTTAGGGTTTATATGTTGTTGCTCTTAATGTAAGAAGAGCCACGACACCTTTAGGGTGTATATGTTGTTGCACTGAATATAAGAAGAGCCACGACACCTTAAGGGTTTATCTGTTGTTGCAATTAATGTAAGAAGAGCCACGACACCTTTAGGGTTTATATGTTGTTGAAGTTAATATAAGAGGGGCCACGACACCTTTAGGGTTTATATGTTACCTGACCTATTTACAATTGTTCTTGGGTCGTACGTCATTTTGTTACTTCAAAATGAAAGTAAGTGAGGTCGTCTGAAAACGAAATTCGTGTGACGTCGCTGAGCTCTACACGATGGCGATGTATCCACTTTACACCCCAAGCGAGACCAAATTTGCGCCCGAAGCGAAACCAAATTTACGCCCCAAGCGAGCCAAAATTTACGCCCTAAGCGAACCTCCGCCCGACTGACACCTCATCCGCAATAGTGCTCTTGCAACTCCTCACCTGACAGTGCTGACAACACACCTGCATCAATGTTGTCCCTGCTAGGCGTTCCTCCTCCTCCCGCCTCCAAGTCATGCAGCTGGAGGAGCTGCAATCCCAACAGCCCGCTGGCATCCGTCTCGCATCCGAGACGGATGCCGCCGTGCCACCACCGGGTTGCACTTGATGATCAGTTTCTGCCTCCAACATCCTCAGAATTTGTTGTTCGTCGTCTGGCTGCTCTTGGGAAGCAGGAAGCTGGGAGTGGGTAGAAAAGCAGGGCACACTGGCGGAGGCGGGTCGTGTCTGTGAAGACGATCTACAAGAGCCCTTGTTGCCACACTTGGGAGCAGCGGCAGCAACAGAAAGAGAAACGAAAAACAACAGCAATTTCATCCCAAGTCAGCACATACAAACGATCTGAAACATTAAAATTGCAGATGCTGCGGCGATGAAAACCGTAAGGCAAAAACATTGGTCGGCAACTGAAGGTTGCTTTCGGAACGAAGGCGTGAAATCGAATTTCACCAATTCAATCTTCGCTTTCCGCCGGGTCTTTGGGCAGGCATTTCATCTTTCAGGCAAAGTCATCCCAAGGACTTGCCACTTCGAACCCTGCCTGCCACTCCTCACTAGTTGCAACATGTCAACAACTGTGATAGCTGTTCTCATCACAGCGCCCCTTTTGAACTTTTCTTTGGGCTCCCGCAGCACCACGTATTGTTTTGTTGGCCGTTGATCATGTTTGCTGTGAATGTGTGTGTGTGTCAAAATAGGCCTCCGCTTGCTTGCTTCGCAAGATGAAGCATGTTGACATTGATCGCTGGGGACTGGGGGCATTCAAGCTTGATGCACACCCATGGTCTCAAATCTAGTGATATGCACCTTGCGCAAAAGATGACAGTGAAAGAGTGGTCCGCTTGGCGGTTACAGCAGAGCCACCACCTTCGTAGCCTCTTTGCAGCGACCTTAAGCATTGTTTCATCCGGCGAAGCGAAACTTGAAGTGATCTGTAATCAGTGATCTGCTTATGACTATAGAGTAAATATGATATATATATATATATATATATGTACATATGTATGTATATATATTATATATAATATATATATATATATTATATATATATATTATATTATATATATATATATTATATATATATATGAAAAGGACATGTCTCGCATTGTGCTCGTACATAGTTTTCTTCGACACTATGCTCTTAGTTCGATGAGGTGGGGAGTTCCGATTTGTATGATCGTTGCGTGGCTGCGGACTGCTTCGCGTCAAGTATGATTCTGGTCTTTGTGATCAGCAGCCCCTGGTCATTCAGCTAAGCTCAGAATACACGAGTGCGCAACCGTGAGATCCTTCAAAAATTGTTTGGTGGTTGAGCCATTGGATCTCGAATATGAAGCTAGTCACGAGCTCACTGTCAACGCCACCGTCATGATCTTGATGACCAGCTCGTCCATGGTGGAGTTCTTCAGCCTGTGAGGTTCCAGGCCCGTCGCCACGCTCACTCGGTGGATCGTCTTTGAAGCAGCATCAGGTTGGGTCGGCCACAATTGCAAAGCCTTTTGGAAATTCTTTTCCAAGGTGTCCACTTTCGGTTGAGGGAGTTTGAAGTCGTTGATCCATTTCTTGTAGTTGGTGTCCGTCAGGGAGGCAGGCTGGTTTTCTTCGAGCCATGGGTTGACCGTGCCCGGGACGACGAAAAGAGACGATGGATCAAATGTAGATGTGGAAGGAGAGCGTCCGTGTAGTGCTTGTTGAATGGGAGTCATCCCTGCTGTGTTCGAAGTGCCAGGTTGGTCTGGAGGGGAAGAAGTATCCCCTTGGGCGGCCTTGACCTTGGCGAGCTCGGTCTCCAATTCCAAGATCCTCTGTTGGCTAGTGGGGTCAGTTGCCGTTTTGGCGGGAAGCTAAGATTGAATCTGCTGGGCAATTCACCATCTGCTGGGTGGCCTCTTTCTGTTGGAGGTTGGTGCCTTGATTGCGAGATCTGTAGGCGGCGAGGCGATCGAAGTCAATATTGCGAGGTGGCAGTTGGCTCACGAGTTCGGCAACGAAGACCGTGGTCCCACTGTTGTCAAACGGGATGACATAGGTCTCGCGACCATGGGCAATTCTTCGTAGCCAGTTGTTGTGTGAGCCCTGGTACAAGAACTTCCATAAGCAAGGGAGCCTGGAGCGGATCCATGCCTTCGGCGATCTCTTTGTACTGGGTGAACTTGCTTGACCGAATTGCCATGGGGAAATCCAAGCCATTGACTTTGCCAGTGCAGCAGCACACCGGTACTTGGCTTAGCCCCAGCCATTCCAAGTCCAACGTGGAGAAAATCGTATTGGGCAAAAAAAACCAAACCAGCAATATCATCAACAAGGTGCGGAGTTAATAAACATCGTGGGTTCTTGGCTTAGCCCCTAGCCATGCAGATCAGGACGAACAAGTAAATCAGGCTGCAGCCACGAAATGGATGTTTTCACGGAAGATGCTCGGAGCAGTGGCGTCACCATGCGCGAGAAGCATTGTTCCTCCAAAACCGGTGCGCAAAGATCTCGTCAAATAATGTACATATAGATCCACATGAAGATCAGCGTCGGCGGCGATTCGTGTCTTCAGCTTTGCCATGTGAGGAATGTTTGGATGAAGGCTTGGCAAGTGAAATCGTAGATGTTGGAACTTGATGAGTCCCGGCAACGAAAGCAACCGTGGCGCAAGAGGAATTGGTGGCAACAGCGCCATCTTTGCCTTTTGCAATTCCTCCCAAGCGGCAAGCCCTCTGCAGCTGATCATTGGGCTCCAATGTTGTCTAAAGTTCCAGTGAACTACCCACATTCTACAGGAGTGATCACAAAGGCCCGGTCATTTGTCAAACGAAACCCAACCCAGGACAATGGTATTCTTTCGAAACTTTTGGCCGAGCTTGCACTGTGTAAAACGTGGGGGAGACACCTTTGGCAACTGCAAGTTTCGTCATGGATGTTTGGCCTTCACGTGGAGCCGGCTGTTCTAAGATCCGCTTGCAATGATCAATGAACCATTCCAAACTGGCTGCCGTGCGATCTGCCAGAATGTTTGCAGCCTTGACATCATCTGACTCATCTTGAGATAGGCCCTTTCTTCCCCTTCGTTCAGCTCCTTCGCTTCCCCTCAAAGGCCTGGGGCCTCCACTCTCCAACCTCGCAGCGCAGGTCTGCGTCATAGTATCCAGACTCAATCTTACATAGTATTTAATGGATCCAAGAGATCGGCATCCAGCAGATCGATTGATGGGGTTGCTTCAATGTCTGCCTCGTCCATATCCCAAGCCTGCGTAGTGCTTCACTGAATCCTGTCGATCCGGGCCAAAGTAGAGATACAGCAGTCGTCGCCGCATTTTTGCCTTGTAATCACCTGTCTCATCATTTGCCTGAATTCAGCATGCAAAATCTTGAAGGGCTTGCTCCTTCCTGCGCTCTGTAATTCACTGTCCCACCTTGTTGCGTCAATGGCGAGTCAATGAATGAAATCCGCCCGCACCGAAGGTGCTGGGGCGTGATCTTCCGGATGGCACTCGTAAAAGGTTACAGGTTTACCTGGGGGGGGGGGGCATTTTTCGGCCAAAACCTCCTGTTTTTGATAGGTCG
>Ga0126342_10001279_pt1 | contig 34542 bp, 26 predicted proteins | sample Cyp1metagenome_FD_92528 | JGI IMG/M metagenome (GOLD analysis project Ga0126342, IMG submission 92528) | Coral microbial communities from Lord Howe Island, Old Settlement Bay, Australia - Cyphastrea 1 metagenome | ecosystem: Host-associated > Invertebrates > Cnidaria > Coral ...
GCAGTATGGTTGACGCTGGCTCTGTTTTTGGCAGTTTGGCCGGACTGCCGCATTTTCCAATGAGTTTCACTTCAATTTCAGCTGATTTCGGCCTCTCGATAGTCACTGGAGCATTTTTTGTTCGTTGGGATTTGTGATGAAAAGCCAGGATTTTTTGGGGCCAGCGGCCAGGTGAAATGATCCCATCCCCCCTATGGTCCAGTCATTGTCTTATCCCTACATCCACCATGGTTTCTAGGGGTGTTTAATAACGGGGAATGGAACTATGACTCTATCCGATATTGTATGACATTACTATATGTAGTTTACCTGATTGTACGCCCCTGGTGTCCAGCACATACAATTATCATCTATAGAATCACTTCTTCGGATCTTTTTGATTTTGGAAGAATTGTTGGCTTCAAAAAGTTGGAACCTACCATTCGCGTGGTGTTTGAAGCTGGCTCCGCTTGTTGTTGAATAGGCCATGTTTTTTTTACGCATCATTTGATGCAACATTCAAGCCATCCTCAAAGACATGGTGTTTACCTTGTATCACCAACAGTTACATACAGGGTTTTTTGAAAGTGTCCGGAGAGCACAAATGGTGGCTATCTTGTCATCGACAATGGGTGACGTCAAATATACGATCACGTTTGCAGATTTGCACCTCCTAAAAGTTTTAAGAACTTGTTTTTTTTTGTGTTTTTGTCTTGGCAGTAAATTGTCATCCCAGGAAGGGAGGTGCAACCCGGAAGTTCTACGATGCGGTGGCCCACGGTTGCATCCCTGCCGCATGACCGGAATTGAAATCAAACCTCAAAATCTTGAATCCAACAAGATCAAAACCTCTGATTTTTCGGTTCCATTTCCATTTCTCATCATTTCTAATTATATAATTCTCTGAGTTTTAACATGTCATCGTTGGTGGGTCGAACATCTTCAGAGTAAACCGAACCAAACAAGATCCAACACCTATTTTTCTATCATTTTCTCAGGTTTTTTTTTATCCCCAGTCTCTCATTTTATCCGTTTTATCCTCAAATTTCCCAAACAACGTGAGCACCAGGTGGTGATCATGGACCAGTGGCGCTTCTCCTTTTCGCCCTTCTCGGGCCACGTGCGCCATGAAGACTATGCCATCTTCGTGCCGGAGGAAGCGCCATTGATAGAGCTGTATACGTTGTTTTTTTGGTTGAAACAACAAATTTTTGACTATGTTTAATGGTATATGCTTGGAACAAGAAGAATATGACATAAATGGTCAATAAAATATAAATTTCATGTTGTTTCCAATGTCTCTTTATTTCTATCAATTACTTTCTAATTGCATTTTCTAATTGCATATCTTAGTTAGTTCTCTCTCTTGGCGCAGGCAATTCAGACAGGGGTTTCCCACCCATCGCCGCTGAGCTGTTTCTGTGTCAGGTCCATCCCCATTCGATGAATCTTCCAGTATTCCCATGTATTTCCAAATCATCATGGCTTCCTCTCCTATTTCCAAATCATATTCCATGAAGATTTCCATATCCCATGCATACTTTCATAGAATTTGGAATCTGATTTGGATATGGCCCATAGATTTTGGATGATTTTGGCATATTTCTACTTCATATCTCATTGATATTTGGACATATGATCCAACATATTTTATCTGGTTGGTGGTTTGGAACATGGCTTTTATTTTCCATTTCACATATCAACGATAATCCCAACCCCATTGACGAACTCATATTTTTCAAGATGGTTATTGCACCACCAACCAGTTACCCTCTGGTTATTTAACAGTTCGCCATGGTTTTTCGATGGCCCTAATCGAAATAGATGGTTTACCGTTCTTCAAAATGGGTGGATCGATCTTTCCATGGCAAACTGTGAATGTCATAACCAGAGGCTAGTCATCCCATTAAATCCCATTAAATCACCATAAGACCTACTAAATCATAGTAAATCCTGGTTAAAAAGAACCACTTTATACCCATCCATTTCCAGGAGCGCTGGCTGAACGATCTGCCGGGCGTGATCCGCGAGCTGGAGGAGAGTTTTGCGAGTTCGGAATTCGGAATGGGTGGATTTCAAGGGGGGACTTTCCACCAGTCCAAAATGGTGATTTCAATGGGGGTACCATGGGGTACCCCTATGGACTTAATGGGATTTAACGAGATTGAATGGGATTTTCATGATGATTTCAATGGGATTTATGATGATTTCATGGGATTTCATGGCATTGAATGGGGATTTAGTGGGGATCTAATGCTGATCTAATACCCTAAACGGTTATTGAACCGTTTGCGAACTGGAAAATCGTCAAATGTAGGTAAATTCTTAATACATGGGCAATTTTCCATAGCTATGTTGAATTATTGGAGGGTAATAGCAACCCCCAAAAAAGGTATATAACGCTCATTTCAATCACTATCACTATTTTCAACGGGATGTTTACTTTTCTAGTCTAGTCATTTCTATCTTCTTGGAAGTTGCTATACTTACTATAGATAGTGGTCAATTACTGTTCCATCTTTCAGGGGTTGCTTTAGGGGAACACTGGAACAGCCCGAAACCATCGTATTTTCTTGGTACTTATACCTATAGTTTCCTGTGGCCCCGGAGCCAGATGAGTGCAGAGTGGAAATCCCGGGTGCGTATATGATATAACTGGCTCAGGGGCCCGCAAGTTACAGGAATATATATTCTAACTGCATATGCTACGATATATATATATACACATTATATACAATATTTGGGCTAGCAAGTGAAGGTAAATATTGGGCAAATACCAAACATGTGATGATTAGTGATGACTCGACTCGGCTGGGAACGTGATAACCCAACCGATCGATGCAGTGGTACCTGCGGCAGTTTTTGGAGTAGTCTTGTTTGCCCAAGCACCTTTCATGAGCCTTTCATGACCCGATAGCCACCCATTTCCTTGGGTCCATCATTTGGATTTTGACCTCACAAATGTGTTGAGGATTTGTGAGAATCTGAGCAAATATGTTGTTGTTTTTCTATGAGGAAGGTGCTGATAAACCGCTGGATTTGGGTATATACCGAGCCCTGCTGTCCTCCGGAAGAGGACATGCCTTACCACAAGCTGGCCGTGCGCTACCGCGCTCTCAGAGATGCCACCTAGATGATGTTAGATGATGATAACCTGTAGGATGTTCGTTTTGTTCAATTAACATATTGAGGATTATTGAGGTGTATAAATATGTATATATATATAATCATTGAGGTGTATATATATATATATCAATATGTTATATATATATATACACCTCAACATATATAGCATTTTTGCGCGTTCACCATTGGACATACCCAACTTGGCCTCCACCATGTCGCAGATTTGTGAAATCTGGAAGTCCACCAACATGCCGTGGAAATTGGCAAAGTTGAAACAAAAAGCACCATCCAAATGGTTGGTGGTAAACAATGCCATGTTTGGTGGTAAAAAACATGGAAAAATGCTATTTTTGCTGGCAAAATCACCATTATTGCTAATACCATCACCATTTTTGTTGGTTAAATCACCATTTTTGTTGGTTAAATCAAAATTTTTGTTGGTCAAATCACAATTTTTGATGGTTAAATCACCATTTTTGATGGTTAAATCACCATTTTTGTTGGTTAAATCACCATTTTTGTTGGTCAAACTCCCCATTTTCGATCATCCCAGATTTTCCCAGGTGGCTCCTTTCTTGGTGTACGATCGCCCCGACAGCCACGCGCTGGGTGCAGTGCTGCTATGGGAACTGACGCTGGGATTTGCGCATGGGATATAGGTATTACCCTCTGGTTATTTGACATAGCCATGGAAAATGGCCCATTTATAGATGGTTTACCTATATATCAAAAATGGTGGCTTTCCATGGCTATGTTAAATAACCAGATGGTATATGGCATTATACATAATACTATTGGGATATATTGGGATATAGGTGTCTACCATTATTGGGATATTATTGGATAATTATTGGTTATGCGCCCTTATTATGTTTTTCCGTTTGAAGGGGGAGATGATGTGGTAAACCCATTCTTGGACGCGGTGCCGATCATCCAGGAAGGGGAACTGCGGCATCAACTTTCCCCCAGACATCCACGACGAGCGGATCTATCCAGCATCTCAGCGGAAAACATCGACGGAGATCCTTACATTGATGAATGGTTTTCAACAGGAAATCACCTATAAATGGAGGTTTCATGGGAAATTCAATTTTAATTAGTGAGGTTTTGATTTTTGCAAATTCTTTATAAACTAACAAATGGGACAACAATGTTGCCTACCGTTTGACTCCAAAACCATGTTTTGTCCAAAGCAGCCGAAAAAAGGCAATAGACAGAGGATACAGGATGATACAGGATGATACCTGATGATACAGGCATATTAAAACGTATACCCTCTGGTAAACTAACATAACTATATGGTCAATCACCATTTTTAATGGGAAAACTGACTATAAATGGCCATTTTCAATAGCTTTTTGTATGTTTACCAGAGGGTAACTTCCACAGCGCGAGGTCGGTGTGCCCCTACAGCGTCGCGTGCTGCGGCCCGGCCTCAACGGCACGGCGGTGGCGCAGTCACTGCTGGCGCAGTCGGGGCCGAGGGCACTGGCATGGCGACAAGATCCTGTGTTCACCTTGCAATTTTTCGGGTGACCTGCAGAAAACCTCGGCAAAAATAGGGATTTAACCAGAAAACAAGATAAACAAGCAATACTAGACGACGGATGGTCCGAGAGCGTGGAGGAGCAAGTTACTCATTTGTAAGTATAAACACTATGCAAGAAGTATGTAAACAATACGTTATAAGTAGAAGAAAAGGCAATGATAACGATCGATTGAACATGTAGCAGCTGATCATCAGAAAGATGAAAGAGGTAAGATGTCAAGATGTTAAGATGAAAGCTGAAGAGACGCATTGAAGCATTTGTACTGATACAGAACGAAAGCAAGAATATTAACATTGCAAGGGAGAGGCTGTATGAAGGAAACAGGGTAGTAGAAAGAGAGTGAGGGAAGGAAAGAAAAGATGGAGAAGATGTAGGATGCGAAGATGCAACATGGACACTTTTCTACCGACGCTTTTACACACAAACGCTTTTACACATGGACGCTTTTACACACAGAGCCTTCCACATATAGACGCTTTTACAGACAGACAGACACTTTTACAGACAGACAGATGCTTTTACAGACAGACGCTTGTACACACAGAAGCTTTTTCACACAGACGCTTTTACACACAGAAGTTTTTACACAGAAGCTTTTACACACAGACGCTTTTACAGACAGGCGCTTTTGCACACAGACGCTTTTACACACAGACGCTTTTACACGCTTGCACAAAGTACTTCCCAGTACTACTTTGTACTACAAAACTTGCACAGGGGGCGAGAGGGACAATTGGGGGTTGTTATTGGGTGTACCCCTGGTAATGGGAGGATTAAGAATGATCCCCAGCCATGGCTGGTGAACAGGAAAGCTCAATTATTGGGTTTACCGCATTATATGAAAGTGACTTGCTATCGTACGAAGATGCTATTGAAACACTGGAAGTGGGCATACAACCAACAGACACTTACAACAAATGGGGAGTAAAGATAATGTTTGATCATGTTTCTCTGTTTAAAGGAAAGATAGGAAAGCCGACAAAAGGACGGATTTACCTTACCCACCAACATGTCGCTACCGTGATGAGTCACGCATGGTCACGCTCCCAGATCGAACCAAACTCAGGGAACCTCAGAGTGTCCAGGTGAACATCAGGGGCAACGGCAAAAATCCTCGCACAAACCATGAACTGCTGGTGGTTTCAATTGCTTTTTGAGTTCGAAACCTACAAAAGTGTCCCATGATGCCACGCCATCTAACAAACATGATTAGAATTAGAATATATGGTATATGTCCAATTAAAAATGATCAGATTTATTATAACATGTATAAATGACAAATATCATCAGATATACTATGGACTATCGTTTTAAGTGGGTTAAAACTGAAACCACCACAGCCACGGATATTGTTACCTCGGCTGCGGATCCAAAGCTGATTCACGCCCAATGCGTTTCGTTTGAACGTCAAAAGATGGCCGAAAATCGGAGGCACCCCACAGACTTGTTGCGACACGAGGTCATACGTGGGAATGTTCCATATGATATCCAGGAGTGAGGCAACTATGGTAATTATGGAGCTTTGGGTATCCACAGTCCATCATATTCCCTATGAAAAATGGAGAAATAGGGAGGGTTCAAGAGTTTCCCGACCACATGATAGTTTAATATTTTTCGAGTAATAGCTCGACACGTCTTGCTTCCAATATTATTGTGTTGGGGAAAAACATGACCATGTAACCATTGACCATCACAGTGTTGTTGGTATCTGTTGGAGTGTATATCATCTTGGTACACAGGTTCGATCATGGATGCTCTGGCCATCTGTGGGAGCAGTTTCCGAGGAATATCAGCTGTAGCTACAGAAAGTTGTGGCAGTTACCGGTATGGGTAATGATCACTGATATACGGTTACCGTAGCGATGATACCCAGGCTGGTGCTTGCGGTTGACCCCTGGGATCCCTTGGGTCAACAGAACTTCAGCCGTAGAATGGTCGCCCCAAAAACACCTAAACCATGATGATGATATTTAAATTAACCCTTAAATACCATGGAAAACCCATGGAAATTCATGAAACCATATTTTTCCATGTATTTTTCCATGGTTTTCCATATTTTTCCATATTTTTCCCATGGTTGAAGGGTAACCATATCTAAACACCTCCCCCAAGATTTCCGTAGGAGCAAGCTTCGGCCAAGCGTGCCGGTGCCTTGCTGCAGTGGCTGGAGGTGGACCATGGTGGACCTGTCGGTTGGAGAGAAATCTCCCCGGGTGATGTTTAGTAAATTCTTTAAGTATTTTCTACAATATACCCTCCGGTTATTTAACATAGCCATGGAAAATGGCCTATTTATAGAGGATTTTCCCATTAATACCTCCATTTATAAGAGATTTTCCATGGCTATGTTAAATAACCAGATGGTAGTTGTTTTTTTGTGGGGAAATAGTGGGGCAATAACGGGGAATTTCATCAACAGCAACCTTGGGGCCATGAAAATGGCGGTTTCGCATGTTTTGACCATCTGGAATTGGGATGTCGCCGCCAAAAACTGTAGTGAAATCATCCAAAAAACATATCCAAGAAATGCAGCAACTGGTTGGTGGTTTGGAACATTTTTCATTTTTCCATATATAATCCCAACTGATCCCAACTGACTAATATTTTCAGAGGGGTTGAAACGACCAACCAGATATAGTTGTTTTTTTGGTGGGTAAAAAATACTAACTTAAATACTAACAATAATAAAGAATAATAAACATATTTATACTCAAGACACGGTGCTAGCATGGATATTAGTCATGGTTTAACCACCAAAAAATGGTGCTGCAATGGGGATAGAATGGGGAAGAAAGTTCTTAGAATACGTTGGTGATGTTTCATCATCTGTGGATAAATAATATCGATCTCACTGCGACGTCACTGACATCACTGGAATGTGAACCATTATAGTTTAACATAGTTTAACCAGATACAGTAGATATGGAAATCCATGGGTTTTCTTTCGGAAAATGATATGCCAATGGTGGATGCTCCATCAAACATCAGAATTTGACCAACCATCAGCGATGGGGACTCAAACCTGGGTTTTTCATGAGAAACTCTCCGGGCTACCCCAAAAATAGTGATTTTATTAATCCTGGGCTAACATCGCCACGTCATGGGCATGTTGACCCCCCACTGAAACCCAACTTGTTGGCTGGGCCACAATCGATGTAGTGCAATCACCATTTCTGTGTTGTTAGCTTAGATCATTTGGATCTCCATTTTAGTGGTTTTACATGGTTTTACATGTTTTTACGAAGAAATTTGCAATGTAATATCTGTATTTGGCTAGATCATCATCTCCATCCCGGTTCGATCTGACCATGTCTGCTGTGGCAGACCCAACATCAACATCCACTATTGGTCCGTTTTCCTGAGGAAACCTCATGGAATTTTCGATTCGCCAAGCTGAGAACGAATGCCATTTCCTCAGGATACCCCCAGAAAATATGGATATAACCCATTATAACCCATTATAACCCATTATAACCCTATGAGGCATGGCGCTTTTTTTTTTGAGAGATTATGAAAGATGATAAGCCCATGGATTTCCAGGACTCCAGGTCCATCGACCTGAGCAACTTGAATCCCCCAGAGGCGCAGATGGAAAAAACGTCGGGGATTTTTGATGGGTAAAACCTTGGGGAAACTGATGGAATCTCATCATTTTTGATGGGAAAAAAATCATTGGTCACACACATATACAATCATACACACACACACATAAACACACACATACACACATATATATATATATATATATGTATATGATTATAATTTATTTATTCGTCATAAACTATAAATTGCTAAGAGCTGATGGTTCAATATGTTCGCTGCACCCCCTACGTTGCTCCGCGTCGGAATCAGAAGTGGCCGAAGTATATAATAGCACATAGCACATATATCATATATTACATCACATATAAGTCAGAGGGGGTGCCAATTTTTGATCCCTTAGGAAGATAAGTTGATGTAATGATCCCTGTCAACGTAGTAGTTAGAGGGGTTGGCGGATTTTGATCCCTCAACAAGATAAGTTCATGTTATTATTATCACCAACATATAAGTCAGAGGGGGTGGCAAATGTTGATCCCTTTATGAAGATAAGTTGAGGATATGGATTGAAACCTTTGGATCATTCCCCCATTCCCTATCAAGCACCAGAAAGATGAGAATGATGATGATGATGATGATTATGATTCTCTTGAGGTGTGGAGCAACGTCCGGGTTGGAGGGAATATGTTTAACCGTTGCCATCATTGATGTTATTGAAACAATGATAGCTATGATGATTCCCAAAGTGGGTTTCTGTTTGATGTGTGAAGGATTCTCGTTTGCCCAGATGTGAAATTGCACTGCTCTATTTTTACATAGTGGAATGCGCTAGAATGCGTGCAGGAAAAACAAGTTTTAGGCTGACTAAACACCATAAACTATGGTTTCTCCGGGGCATTGCGCACGGACACGTTAACGTAAAGTTTGGGACGGGCTAGAGTGTAAATTTCCATTAAATGTGCATCGTATGAAGTTCCATTATGTCCCATTTTACCAACAAATGATAGTGTATTTTTCAGCAGATGCAGGTGAAACAGCATTTGGCTGCTGTAGATGGGGATCCGAACTGACAGATTTTTTTTGGGAGTTTCCATCAATTGGTCAAACTTAAATGTTCAACTAAGAATTAGACAAATATACATTTAAGATCCATTAAGTATAGATATCTTAAGTAATTATTCTTAAGCATATAGTATCACATAGTATCTAATATAGTAATATGTATATATATATAATACTATAAACATATTATAAATACATGATGACCTTTTATTTTTGGCCCCAGGCCTTGCGGCTGCTTCTCCGGTTGGGAAAAGACCTGGGAAGCGCGGCGGAGCGCGTCCTGGAGGCCTGGCTCAAGGTGCCGTTCTCCGCTGAAAAACTGCGCTGGACCTGCGGTAGCGGAGACTGGAGAGTGAAATTATAGATTTAAAATATGGGATATATCCCATATAATTATATTTAAATATGGTTTTTATCATAGGTTATAATATGGGAAACAACCAGCAATATATGGGATATATATGGGATAAAATGGGAATAAATGGGAATATAACCAGCAATATATGGGATATATGGGATATAACCAGCTGATTTTATATATTTATATATGGCATATAACCAGCAATATATGGGAATAAATGCGAATATATAGCCAATATTATAATTTTCGATCTGGATAAGTGCAATTTTAAATTATAGGGAGATAGTGAAATTATTGGATCTGGGTAAATTATAACGACCTTACTGTTCTCCCTCACTGGAATCATGGTTAGGATTCGGGGAATTATCCCCAAATAGCCTTATTTCAGATTAGGGAATTATTATTATTTACCCAGGTAGATGTTATATTATGTTGTGATGAATATGAATATTATAGGCTATAGATGTTTACAGATCTATGTTATCTTCTATAAAATGATTTTAATAATGAAAAATAGAAGTTATAGAAGTTCAGAAGACATCAAGAGATACTAAGAGCTTCAAAGAATCCAATTCAGGATCTTCGATATGACTATCTTCGAAAGATTGAAGTTTATATTTGAAAAGATGTCCAACTGAAGATTTTGTTGATAACGTCTGGGTTTGGGATTGAACGTAGACCCAGGTGATGTGCTGATGTGTTTCAGATCCACGGAAGGGGCAGTGAGGTGCCGTCAACAGAACCAAATGATCATAATGCCACTATTGGGGGAGCTTTGGATTTTACTGGGCTTTGGTAATCAATATCAACATATAGAGAATTACCAGTAATATCCAGTAATCATAAGCCCAATATCAACATCTAGTGGTTAAATTCCCTCCATTTCTAGACGTTCATGACGGTCATGTTCCCATTAAAAGCTCCAGTCGTTCCAGGATGCCCAGCAAGAGCCGCTGAACTATGACCGGGGCCCTGGGGATGTCACATTCAATTGCGCACACCACTGCGAAAATGATCGAACATGTATGCCAACATGGAGATTCAGTCATAAATCTAATATATATATATATAACTTAACTCAGAAGATGTGTGCACAAACATGGTGCCGCGCTGAAGATTCATTGTTTGCTTCCATGTGGTTCACCCAGCCTTTGAGGCCGAACACTTGATTCTCAGCGTCTCCAAGGCAGGGTGGAGACCAGCCAAACATGGTTAAACAGTATGATGTCGATATGCAATTAAAAAAAATACATATGCGCATCGAATAGAATATATGTGACATCTCCTGGGTTTTCAGCCAATGAGAATTTGCTTTCAACTATCGAATAGATTCAAACTGCGTACGTCCGGATGCTTTGGTCAGGATTGATTCAAATTCTCATGGTTTATATCTGCGTTTCTTCGTGGTGCTTGGGTAATTCCTTCGGCCACCAACCGAGCTCCGCTTGCCGACCTCACTGCCAATGGTTATAGGGAGAATCATCCCAACAATGGCCAACATTTTTGGTATTGGATTTCTAGTCACTCTAGTTATTTGCCCAGGTATGTTCCTGAAATCATCTGGCCTTAAATCACAGTTTCTGGCCCTGGATCCGATGATAAGATCCGGTGACCATAGAGGTTTTGGATCTCTGGCGGGTTTTCAAGAGTGAGCCATGCTATTTTTGGTTGCCCAATGACTCATGACACCAGCCCAATTTGAAGTCAGGATTTCCACGTTATCTACGGTTCTTTTTTGAAAAGAAGCTTTCAAATCACATGACATGTTTGTTGCTGCCCATAGCGGAGTACAGTAGCCTTTAGGAATGAAATTTGCGATCAACATGTGGGGGCACCTCCTACACACGGGGACAGCACCCATGTCCACAACTTTGTGGCTTTAAGTCCATCAACTTGAATAGTTATCCCATTCAGAAGTTGGCTATAGATTTGAAGATTTGATGATTTTTGGAGGAGCTAACGTATTCAGGAATAGTGACTGTACCCCTAAATGGTGAGCTTAGTTGCCGTTATAGGAACCAAAATGAGAAGAACAGTGATTTACCCTCTAGTTATTTAACGTTGCTATGGAAAATCACCCCTTTTTAATAAGTAGATCATCATCATTTAATCATCTATTTTCATGGTCCATTTTCCAACAGCAATGTTAAATAACCAGAGGGTAAATCCCATTAAATTCCATAAAATCACCATAAAACCTACTATATAAATCATAGTAAATCCTGGTTAAATAACCAGATTTTACTGTTCGATCTGCTGGTCCATATGGCCCTTGGGGCCAAAAAACACAGGCCCTGCGTTCGCAGCCGGCGAGTGCCGGGGGCCTCAATAGGATCCCCCCACGCGGTGATGCCATATAGTCGGGTTAGACATCAGTGAAACAAATGTATACACCTGGCATTTGAAGCCTGATAATATCTGATAATTGTATTTTGTAACACTGTATACACTTATACTTGTATTTGAACCATTTGAACCCTGGCAGTGTGGCTGATAATTCTGTTGAGAGGGAAGGACCTTTGCGGTTCCATTGCCAATTCTTGCCAGCAAACAAAGCTCCATTTCTCAGCAAGCAAAGCCCCCAACCGCTTGACAAAAGATCTAGTCGAAACCTAGCATCCCCAAATTCTCCCCATATTCTCCCCTTTATTATCTTTCCCCATTAAAACATACCCTCTGGTTATTTAACATAGCCATGGGAAATGGCCCATTTATAGATGGTTTACCTATTAAAAATGGTGATTTTCCATGGCTATGGTGAATAACCAGAGGCTAAATCCCATTAAATCCCATTAAATCACCATAAAACCTACTAAATCATAGTAAATCCTGGTTAAAAATAACAATTTTATACCCATCCATTTCCATCCGGTGATTTCCATGGATTTCCCATGAATCTCTCCGCTGGAGCAAGGCACCGGCCTGGAGCCACTTGGCGCAGCTGTTGCTGGCGCGTCGACAACGGCATGGCTTGCCGCGCTGGAAATGGGATCTTTGCTGCACAATACCTTTCAACACACACACACATGTATGTATATATATATATATAGTTAATATAATATAGAGATATAATGAATTGTATAATTACATTATGGGTCATATAGGACCTGGATGACCATTCGTACTACAAAAAAGGACCCCCCGGGTTTCGTACTAGATTTCATGAAAACCCCTCAACAATAGCAAGTGGTACACGTTTTTAGGCAATCGTATCTGTTCTTGAAATGAGTACTGTTTTTGCAGTGGCCCAAACCAAAAACATGCAAAACGCAAAGCGCAACTCGTGCGCAATGTTGCGCAACTCGAGCGCAATTTCAAAGTAGTGCAATCAATTACAGGTCGGCAAATCAAAACGTCAATTTAATCTTGGTTCGACTACTTTTTCGGCAATTGTAGTAGAATTTTCTCAAACGTATAGTTTTGAAATCGTATGACAGTTTTCTAGTAGTACATTTGGATGTCTAGGAAACTTTATAATATATATACTGTATATATATATATATATATATGCAGATGTCAGCAAATATGTATACTGTTTTTTTTGTAATGATTATGATGCATATATTTAGATTATATATACAGTACCAGCGCATCCCATGCGCTGGGTCATCCGATCACAACGCTGCCAGGTTGGTCAATGATGTCAGGCAGTACATTGGCTCCCTCCTTGGAGGTGGCGACCTGGTGAATGGAGGGAGCGCTTGGGAGCGGTTGGGAGCATCCTGCGGTATAAAATGGTTATTTTTACCAGGATTTACTATGATTTAGTAGGTTTTATGGTGAATTAATGGGATTTAATGGGATTTACCCTCTGGTTATTTAACAGTTTGCCATGGAAAGATCCACCATTTTTAATAGGTAAACCATCTATTTCTATGGGCCATCTATACCATGGCGAACTGTTAAATAACCAGAGGGTAAAACATGCTGAGCCTTTTAGGAGTGGTCGAATTTTCTCTGCAAGTCTACATGGGGCATGTTCACAATTTCTCTGATTCCCCTGTGTTGTCGGTCTGTCCTCATTGTGGAGTCCGTGTCATGTACGCCAGTCTTCCTGGTAACCAGGCCTCGGTGACGATTTTTACAGGAACCAGGCTGCCAGCGAGGAACTACAAATAGAAGCAACTGGTTTATCACGGTTCCACTCGTATATTTCCAACAGTTCCAAGGTATATTTTCATGGTTCCAATGCGTTTCGTCACGGTTCCGACCTGTTTTGTCACGGTTCCAATCACTACACTACATCTCCGGAAACTATGTTTGGTTACCTGTCTCATGGGTAACTGAAGTGGTTACCTGTTTCAAAGGTAACTGGAAGATTAGGGGTATATTTGGATCCTTTGGGAAAACATGGGATCTTGGATGAATACCAAAAATGGAGGGAAACTAGAGGCTTAAATTTGAATATTGTGTTTCAGAGTGAAGAGAAGATTGTTCCAGATACTGGCAAACAACCTTAGTTGGGTAGGTCAATACTTCAACTTGTAGTCTCAGATGATGGGAGAATATTTCATACGCAAAGTTCTTTGTAATGTCTTTTTAATGTTGGGAAATCTAAGTCTATAGAAACACATATTCCAGATGAATCCATTTGAACAGTGTTCAAAACCCCTGTTGAGTTGTGTGAATGCCTGTCAACCAACTAATAGTTTATGGAAGGACAGTGACAGGCTGTTGTCTTCAAACGTCTCATTTCAAATCTTCGGCCGATAACTCGGCAGGTTCTTCCAAAGAAACTCACCGCCGGCCACCCAGGTGTTTGATAACTGGCCTCGCGACCTTATGGCCTCATCAGAAATTCGATGGGTTGTTCAGTAAAAATTGGATGGGTTGTTTAAGTTGTTTAATCATGTGGGCAAAACAATGTCATAAACTACCCATGACTGGGAATGGTAAACATACCATCTATAGAAGTGGTGATGACGGGGGGATGGTTTATTATTGTTTTACCCAAAATTAATTAATCTATATGTAATGCTGTCATATACTTGTGCATTCATTAGAATAATATGTGTGTGTTAATACTTTCCGCGCCTAGACGTCTCTGTATCTAGTAAGCTGCAGTTAGCCCCACAAACCCTATACGGTCAGGGAGGTGGCGGGTTGGACGTGCCCATGCGACTTGTGCCATAGCTGGGGAGATACACTTGCCACATGGAGGTTTCCATAAATGGTGTAGCCCCAAAATCAATGGGAATTTCAGGATCCTAAAATGGAGGTACCTACCATATATAAGGCCTATGTAAGGCCTATGTAAGGGGATATCCCCACAAAATATGGCCTTATATTGTACAGTACCTCCATTTTAGGATCCTGAAATTCCCATTGACAAAATGGATAGTCTATAGAATGGGCTAACGCCCGAGTGCCGCCGACCCCTCTTTTTAGGAGGCTTACTCCATTGCCGTCGATGGTCTTGTAAGGGAATTGATGGCAGCAGAGCAGGTTAACATGGTAGTGAGATCTGTGCTGCGGCACAGGAATCTCTCAGACCACCAGCGGAGCCAAAGCGTGAGTTCCAGGTGGAGTTCCACACGAAGCAGAGCTTGGAGGGTCGTCAGGCGGCTCTTGCATTACTGGTAGATCTGGTAGGATGCAAGGCATGAAATCAGAGACCGAAAGCATGGGAGGGATTTCATCCGTGACACCTCAACAGCCCAAAAACACTGGCCCGAAAGGGCTCAGCCATGACATACAGAGAAATAGAGCAAGCACAGCTTTGTGACCTAAACGCCGCCCCGGCTACTGCCAAAGCCTGGGTCGGCGGATAATGGAACATCCTATGAAAATGGGTGATTTAGGGGTACCCCTATTTTAGGAACATCCCCCATATCTGTTTTGCAGGATATCTAGATGAGGCATGTTGATAAACAAGATTACACAATTGGTATTTTTGCCGATCATGTTGGGGACGGCACGGCACCTAAACGTGTGGCCAACCGATTATCCGGAATCCTCCTAAGCCAACTCCGTGGTTTGCCACAATGCCGGGAGTGAACCGACAAACATTGGGAGATCGCCAGCACTCTATATGGGATACAGTGCCTTTTGGCCATTGACAATCTCGCAATGGAAAGCATCGGAATTCTTCGCTTGGGGACAGTATTTCTACTCAAACGTTTCTGTTTCTCATTCCTGTGTTTAATTCCTAGAGGGTATCACATGACATCGCCAACAAAAAAGGAGTCAAGGAACTTCAGTTTGAAAGTTACTGATTATGTATTATAACTATTTATAACTTGTTTGGCGCACAGATAATATGATATATGATATACATATATATATATGCACATATGAATTGAATCAGTCCAGTCGCCATGATGTCCTAGATCGGCATATGCCTTTCAAGGCATGCCTTCCCATCAGATGCACCTCATCAAGTGTCAGAACCTCTTCCAACAGTACATTGCTATCTCCCCAATGTGCCAATGTAGGTACAGTATACATTACCGTACCAAAGAAAAGATGAGAAAAGGAGAGCAAATTGACTATGAACATGGGAATATGAATTGGAAATAACTAACCAACTTGATCATCCATTAGGGGAATCCCTGCTAAAGCGAATAGATATTTTGCTGGATCCAAGCTACCTATTTTTTACTTGTAAGCAACATACCTTTATACCTCCGATTTTGACGGATGGTGATCCCCACGGCGGCCCATGCTTCCCGCATCGAACTATTAGTTGGAAGTGGGGTTGCAATCCCAATCAGTTGCAAAATACCCGCAGTTGTGCTGGCCAATCTCCCTGCTTGGAAATGAAAGCTTTCAGGAGGTAGGCGACCTTCGATCTTCTTTATTTGGGCTGACCTTTTCAATCCTAATGACCCAGTCAAATTAACTCAGCTGAAAAGGCAAATCAGGTATCAATTGATACCATCATCTCATAATTGATCAACACACGCAGCAGGCCCCACAGAGGCCGCCAACCATATGTATAAAATTGTAAACACATTATATTACTATATTGTGTTCATATATATATATATATACATATACATATGTATACGTAGCATACCGGTATCATACCAACTAGACCAGACAAGGCAAACAGTCAGACAGACAGACATGCATTACGAGTCTTCTGATGTAGAGAAGTTTTCTTTGGCAAAAAACATGTCTGTAGTCCACTGTTGCGGAGGGTACATCCGCATTTTCTTGGTTCATATGATATTCTGTCGAATTTGCTGGGGCCATTTCCTGGGTATGTCTCACATCTTTGGAGACTTTCGGAGATCTCCTGATTTTCTACGCTCATTTTCCAATAAATCACTAGAACTCTTGGTGATCATGGTGTATCCTTTCACCTTCACAGGATCATCAGAGTTGCCAAGCGGTTCACAACCATGGTGGAGAAGTCCCAATTTCCTGGGCTCATCGCACATGTTCCGTGTTGAATTTATGGGGGGTGTACTGGGGGTTACCCTCTGGTAGTCAAACATGGCAATGGAAATCCCCCATTGAGTTCGTTGACTTCCCCATTTGAAGTGCCCGTTTTGCTCTTGGATTTCCCGGCCAGCCATGTTCGGTTCTCCTACTACAGTATATCACCATTATATCATCATTAAACCGTGTTAATTATTTATTTGTGTTAAATCGCATGAAATCCAATTAAATCCAATCAAATCCCATATATTATCACATATTATCACCATAAATCACCATTAGATCCCATTTAAAATCCCACTAAATAATCATTTTTGATGGTTAAACCTTCGTTAGCTCCGCACGCCGTCCGCTATTCCCCAACTGTCGGCCCAGGCGGCACCCAATGCACTGCGACAGGCACTACTGACGTCCTGCGAGATCGATCCTTTTGAAACCTTGGCACGCTTGGAAACCCCCACAAAGATGGAAAAAAACAAAGTTGACATCATCATTGTTTCAGTTTCTTTAAAAAATATCTTTTTGGTGGTATAGGATATGCAATGACATTGCTATACGATTGGGTATACTTATGTAGTATACCCAATCATTATATAGTGCATAATCTGGTATAATTATAAACTACCAAGTGACTATACCACTTTGCATATGTATGCATACATGACTATTTAACTGGGTGCAATTCCGTAATGACTGGTAATATACATATAGATAGAATGACAGCTGACATATATATATATATCATTTATAATTTATGTGTGTTATTACATTTATGTGATGTGTGTTTCATCCATTTGCATAATGATGGGCTATCATACTACGACTAGCAATGATACTACCCCAGGTTTATATCGGTGGAGGCTTGGAAACCAGTGACTGGGGAGGGCAGCTTGTTGTTGAGTCCAGGCTGGCAACGATTAAAAACATGACTCGTATGTTGTCATAATAAATGGCAACATATGGCAACCCATCCCCTATTTTCTTGAAATCAATTGGTACCAGCAATTTACAATCAATAACAGGTCCTTGATCTGGGTTTCAAAACAATTCCATCCGTGCGAATATGCTGGAAATCCAATCCGTGAAAACAAAGTTGCTCTGAAAGCTGTTTTTTTCTCCTGGAAATTATCGTTCTTGGGTTCTATAATGGTTCATGAGCTGGTTTGCAAGGGTTGAATGGTAAAATGGTGTAAAACATCCTTGTTTTGAGTTCAAATAGGGCTATTTGATTCTCGGGACTTGCGTCTTTGCGTTTTCCGGGACCTCGGGGTTTTCTTCTGAGCTGAGCTGGCCAGGCATTTCGCCCCTTGAGTTGGCAAGAACTCTGCACAGTGATGGAGGCCAAATTTGGGGGATGATTTGGATCATCTGAAACATATACCCTTTGGTAAACTAACATAACTATTGAAAATGGCCATTTATAGTGGATGTTCCCATGAAAAATGGTGATTTTCCATTGCTATGTTAGTTCACCAGAGGGTATCACTAATCACTAGCTCCAAATTTAGGTTGGCCAGAATGAAGAATTGCATCGGATTCTGGACCAAAAGTTTTCAATTGTCCAGAATGTCCGCAATGTTGATAGGCCAATTTTTTTCGACCTAATGAAAAGACGCTGAATTTGTGGACAATTTTTCCTTTCCAAGAAGTGGGGCGCATGGCATCGAAAAACTGTTTCTCTCAACTGCTCGGAATTGATTCCTTTGAAGGTTGGTTTTAAGGAGTCTGCCTTCATGGCTTCATGATTTCATGGTTCATGTCGTGAGAAACTTTTTCTCAACCTGAAATGCTTCAAGAGTTGTTACATAAATATTGTTACGATTTCCCAAGGTTGCACTGCAGCATTTTTGTAGCCATGATGGTATCCAAGATGGCCTCCCCAATGTAGGGAGGCTTGACTGCAGAAGACCTGTAGTCAAGCTGTAGCTAGAAACACCCAGTCAAGAATTGTGCAGGCTGCTGTTCATGCTTCAATTCTTCAAGCTGCAAGAAGCTGAAAAAATATAGTTTTCCTTACCCAAATATTGTCGCAAGGGGGCCCTTCAACATAATCACGTTTCTTCCCCAAACTTCGTCCATTTATTGGCATGCTTCGGCCCAGAAACAAACTGCAGATTCACAGGGGTAAACCGAAACTCGCAAAACGATATAGCCCGGAAACTCGGCCAAAAGTGGTCCATCCCTATGAGTTGTTTCACCCATGGACACCTGTCGAAGCAGCTGGTCGCAGAGCCCCAGAAGGGCTAGTACGTGGGCGCAAGGATACTTGGCTTAGCTTCTAAGGGTCTGGAACCTCCAGTTCAGACAGTTGGAACCCGTCACCCGTTCCCGATTCCCATGAGCAGTGATAGAAATACGTGGCACAAGACTGCTGCTTGGTGAAGCCACTATGGTTCAAAACCATTCAAAACCATATTGTGTTTAAAAACATGTGTTTTTTGATCATTATAGATCATTAAATCCCATGATAATCTCTACTAAGCCATAGAAAGCCATATTAAACCATATATTTGGTGATTATATCACCATTACATCCCATTAAGTCACGTTGAGTCCCCCTTTTTCCCCGGCATTTTTTGGTCATGTTTGACCGCCCCCAGGATGGCGCGGTCGCCGTGGTGCGCGGTCAAAGCGGCCCTCCACCGGCTGGGAGGCTTTCCTGTCCCTTGGATTTTCCCAAAATGGCGGGGTTTTTCACGTGGAAAAATGAAGGACCAACATCACTAGTGGGACTTGATGGGATTTAATGGTGAAAAAATACACAAAAATACCTTAAATGGTTTGATATATTTTGATATGGCTTAGTATGGACAACAATAGGGATAAGAATGGATTCTATATATATATATACATATAATGATGATATAACTGGGGATGTTCTTTATTTGGATGAACTATAATTGCCTCACGTCGTGACGTCACTGATGGTGACTTGTAAAGGGAACCATGAATAAATGGCCTTATTCAGCTATTTTCAGGTTCATTCAGGTTAGGGAATGATTGTAAATCAGCAACATAGCACATCGCATCATGGAAAACAACCGTTTTCAATGAACTCAAAATGGGATGGTTCCAGTGATACCTAAAACTACCATATGAATTAACACCCATATATATATATTTATTTATTTATTTATTTATACACAATATTTTTTTTGGGGTGCACATTCATTTGCCATCATTTGCCAATTTCTGAACAGAAGGGAACCAAATGAGTATAGTATATGATGGATATAAATATGTGAGTAAGCGTTGAACATGAGGTGTAACTAGCAAAACATGTGGTGTAATGGGCCATCAACTGTTCTTTTCAACCGCCTGGGGGTAGGCTATTTTCAGACAGGCCCAAATTGCCAAAAGGTGGCGAGGGTTGACTGACTGGGACCCATTTGATTGAACGGTACCGCTAAGTGGAGTGCATTTGCCCTGTGGTCACAATGGATATTCTTTTTTCTCCTTACATTTCCCGGATTTGCCAACTATTTGTTCCATATTTTCCTCATGTTTTCGCTGGTATTTTCCCATATTTCCCGCCATGGTTTGCTATGATCAATGGATTGGTTGAATGGAAAATTGAAACCGGAAAGCCCCATAATCCATGGGAAAATCTATGGTTTCCGGTTAAGATTTTCCCTTAAACCAATCCATGGCTATTTTCCATTCCCCAGCTGCCATTTCGCTGCCAAGTTTGCCGAGGCTCCCTTCGTCCCCCGTGAAGGCAGCTGCTGCGCTGCTCACGGAGGAAGAGTTTCGCAAACATCCGCTGTCCATGCAGACAACCACGGCCGCCTGGCAAAGATTGGAGAAAATGGTGCTGAAAAGTTGGGAAAACCAATGGGCCCCCAACATGGTGCTGAAAATCTCGGAAATCAATGGGATTCTCATGGGATATGATTGGATGATCAGATGCGATTGTGATGGCAGATTTTCTCTCCATTTCAACACTCTGATAGTGGTAGTGGATGGGGTTGCAGATGCCACCAATGTATGGCTGTCAGCCAGTTGCAGGTGGTGATACACCGGTGTTTATAGTTGTAGAGCAGCTAGGGCTATACACCTGTTTAATGGGGTGACCAAACTGGGCGGAGGGTACATAAGACTAGCAAACATGTCATTGATGTCTCCTTGCGACATTTCAACTAGTGAGTTTTTTTTCTCCATTTCTGCCAGGTTCTTTTCCGGTTCATCTTGGTTCACCTTGGTTCATCTCAGGGCATCCTGCCACCTCTCCACTTGGGCCCTGGAGTTGGTTAACTACTAAATGGATTATAATTCACTGGGATGTACAGCCATATATAACTCATATATAGTGGTATTTCATGGTATTTCTAGATATTTCTAGGCCACTTCCAAACCATTTCACTGTTATCCCATGGCCTATCATGGCCTATCCACTTCTCCAAGCTCCAAGGCATCCTTCGGTTCCTACCGCAGCCAGGGCACCGCCACGGATCTCCTGGCCGACGTCTCCATGACGCAGGCGCGGCAGACGGGGCAGGATGTGCTCTCCGCGGTGACCGCCACGGTGCCGGAGCCCTTTGGGCCGCAGCTGTCCACGGCCAAGGCGCGGAAAAGTCTGGGTCAATTGTCCTGGACAAGACATACATGTAATAATAATTTTATGTATATACAAAATTCTTTTGTGTGTATAATTAGATACACACACACACGCATATATATATATATATTATGTATATATACATATATATGTGACTATATGTGTACATACACATATAATACGTAGAAATATTTATGTATATACAGATGCCAAAGTTAAAAAGGTCGAGCACTAAATCCAGCAGATTTGGATAGTTTAGCATTTTTGGTACTAGCTTCATCGTTTGTCAATACATATTTACGAAGCGGCCATGAATTCCCTAAATGATTTCCTAGGGACACTGCAGATTTTCCATGTTGGACGCAAAGTAGTTCAACCAAATGCCATAAGCCGTTTTTTCGGGGCGTGTTAATACATGATAATAGATGTTAATAACTCCCCAAACGGTTTATGGTTGGAAAAATGGGATATGGTCCATTATGGTTTATTGTTGGGCTTGCCGTAGCACCAGCCATGGATGTTATACATATTACCATTTGTTATTTGCTTGATCTAGATTCGGGTGATCTGTTTGGGGCCACATGATTGTAAATGGTGCCGCGGTATGCCGCGGTTAAGTCGGCATATGACCCAGTTTCTAACTATTTCCTGGGATAGAAGCCCTTGCATGTCACTGCAGGCTGTTATGAATTGCCTTGGTTAAACTTTCGACTGGAAGAAGAAATGTCACCAAATTAAATGGAAGAATATAAGTACTTTGCACTTTAGTGCTGTTTTTGGCGATATGTTCATTTTTCATTTAACACAGACGTTACAAATTAAATGGAAAATATACCCTGAACAAAGTATTAAAAGTTGGTACCTGAGGTTAAAAACACTGGCCGACCACCCTGAGGTCCCAGGTTCCTCAAGTTCATGGATCCGCCCATGCCCCATCGGTGCAGCGCATTTTATTAAATCCCATTCAAACAAGCATTGAAACCATCATTCAATTCCATATAATCTTACTATAAATATATCTATAAATGCTATTAAATTCCAATCCAAAACTCCAGAAGATCTTAGTAAAATCCCATTGAACCCCCTTCTATTTTTTGGTGTTTACCCGCACCTCCCAGGTGCTGCGTGGCCGCCCCAAGGCGGCCCCCCCCCGCAGCCCCAAGCGCCGCTCCCGGCCGCCCACGGGGCCCGGAGAGCGGCCCGCTCTGCCCCGGGAGGATGCGAAGGAGGAGAAGGAGAGCCCACTGGATGGAGAAGAAAACATGTCTTTTTTCTTCAGCAATTGAAGCAGTTCAATTTCGGCGATGTCATCAAACATGGTAAGAACATGTAAGAACATGACAATACAACTGTAACACAGGCATGATGAATGGGGATATTTACCCTCAATAATAATGGTTGTATCATGGGAGAATGGAGATATTTGGGGGATTAATTTCAGTTTCAGCTCCATGAATAAGATTCATTTTAGTCATAATATCATATCTATTTGCCCTTGTTTCGCCATTTTTTGACCCTACAGCTCCTGCAGAGTTGCTGGTTAAACAGGGTTGCTCCAAGCCATTCGGTTATATCATAGCCACTCCTGAAAGCAGTGTCATGTCTACCATGCCCTTTTTCTCCTAGTTCGGAGCAACCCTGTAAGCCCAAATACTAGTAGCAGCAATAGTGATCTGATTGGGATGATGATCCCACTTTGGGATGGCTCAGTACTCAGGAAAGGCTATGTTTTGTTGGTTCACAGGCGATCGTAGTAGATTCCTGGTGATCGTATTTATAGGTTCTATATTTAATATGAACACGATACTATATATATATACATATATATATAATAATGATGATAATAATTAATAATAATAATAACGCTAATAATAATATATTTAGTATATAATATAATATTATACAATATATATAATATGTATATATAATACAATATATTATATATATATATATATTCGCACATTATATCCTCCAATAAACAGAACTGTGCAAGTTGCGATCACCACTCAACTCATCCCGTAGCCCACCTAAGTTGGACAATGGTGAACCGTGGTGAATAGATGGCAGTTGTGAGATCACATCCACGGATTCTTGGGGAGGTTCGGGTTGGTTTTAGGCCATTGAAATTGTGCAAATACTAAACAGATGGGCAGAATGAGTGAAGCTTCTGGGGATATATTCATCAACTAACATGGGCTTGAAGCTAACAATGTGAAGGTTCAGGTGGGTTTGACAGTTGGCAGACTCTCTGGTGGGTTTGGTTGGGCATCACCAGGAATGAATTGTATTTGGATGAAACACAGTTACATGGAAAGTATATGGTCAGCTCATCTCAATAGAGATCAATGTTGCACCGCTATCCCATTTCCTAATCATTTGCCCCCTGTATATGGGCACTCGGATATGCATTCCAGATAATAACTGTTTAAAGATGCTTTAAAGCCACTCCGGTACAAGCCGATTGCTCACAGCCCCGGGCTCCCAGGAGCCTCCAGCGCCGAAGAAGTCGCTCTTTAAGGCGGTGAGCGCCATCATGCAGGCGGCCAAAACGGAGAAAGCCCCCAAGGCGCGATGGCTTGGGCGGCTGGGAGAAGCTATGCTTCAGAGATTGGAAATGTCAGTATCAGACACTCACATGTCATAGTTTTGATTTAAATAATCTACGGTTATATCTCTGATGATATCTGGTTAATGTTACAACCTGAGACGGATTTGTTTTTTGGCCTGGTGATGTTATATTTTGTTTAGTGAATCTCAGGCTGAAACCTGCCGAGGCGCACGCGGACCGCCCCACTTCCTCCCTGAGCGACCGCAGTGGTCGCAGTGGTCGCAGTGGTCGCAGCACCGGCAGCCGCCGCAGCAGCCGCAGCGGCCGCAGCAAACGCAGCGGGCGCAGCGGACGCAGCGGGCGCAGCTCGCGGTCTTCGCAGTCGCAAAGGAGGAAGTCCAGCGGCAGATCTTCGAAAGTTCTACAGAAACTTGGTGTAAAATGGGTGAAATTTCGATCATTTATATTTCCTGCTGCTTGTTTGTATCGAAACCGTTCGGCAAGTTTTTGAAACTTGGAAGAAATCCAGTCTTGCTCTAAAATGTGGAGGAAGTTGGTGCATCTGTTTTTGGATGGTGAATGCTGGGGTCACTTCCTTGTCATTTCACTGGGCTTAACTTGGATTAGTTCATCCCGTAGCTGGAATTGGTGTAAGTGACGGATGCACCATATAGGGTTTTCATAAATGGGGGTACCCCAATAGATGGATGGCTTATAATGGAAAATCCTGACATGGATAATTTTGGACCCCCATTTGAGGAAACCTCCATAAATTTACAAATGGAGTCTATCCCGTCTATCCCATGCGTAAGACAGATAAATATACATAATATAACGGTGATAACACGTATATAATCATCCCAGTTTGAAAGGTGTTCACAAACTCCTCCAGAAATTCCTCCCCAACATTTCCCACCACAACTTCAGCCTTCTTACCCATCGAAGTTCGAATCCCGGAAAAGACATCGATATAATATGACAGAACTACTATAACAACATACATATAAACATATACAAACAAACATCTGTCATTATCTCTCTCCCTCTCTCTCTCTCTCTTTCTCTCTCTCTCTCTTTCTCTCCACATATGTATATATATATACACATCTCTCTCTCTCTATATATATATCTATCCATCCATCCATCTATCCATCTATCTATCTGTGTGTAATAGTCTCACCACACTCCTGCAACTTCCCAAAAGTGCAACTTCCCATGGCCATCTCCAGGAAGGCGGCCCAGGCCTTCAAAACCGCCCTGAGCACCGTGGCGGGCGAGACGGCCAACACCACCAGCGGCAGCCGCAGGCGTTCCGTGGCCGAGCGCCTGACCATGAGCAGCGCCACGCGCCACGCCATGGACGCCAAGGATGCGGAGCGCAGCAAGGCGTGGATCGTGGGGAAAATGGTGTGCAAAACTGGTGGAAGGTGGAATATGGTGAAACACCTGCTGGAAAAAGTGTGGAAAGATGGTAGGAAGATGGTGGGTAAAGATTAACGATTGAATGCAATTGATGGAACATGGTGGGAGAAACTGTCGGAACTAGAATGTGGAAATATGGTGTTTCTATAGGAAACAGGAGAGAAATTGGAAACTTGATGGCGAATGGTCGTTCATGAGGTACACCCAATGCCATAAACCAAAATTGGGGTTGATGATTGGGTATATCCTTATTTGGGATGATGTGGAATCACCCCTAAATGATCCAAATGATTGATGTGGTGCTTTTATATTCTGTGTCTTTTTTTTACTGGATTTGCTATATTAATCCACCATTTTCTCCAAGTTAAAATTGCCATAGACTGATGGTATCCTCCATTTTCCAACACGCAAACCACAACGATACTTTATCAAAGGGTGACTGATACTTCGAAGATCATCGTGACACTTATAGTATCATGACTTAGTTCACCTATTAAATGTATTTAAATGCTATAGATGGGAGAACCCATTTTATAGCTGGGAGTTCACCATGGCGTGATCCTCCAACCAAACAGAACAAACGGTGGAAACATGGCGACCTTTCATGTGGATGTCATGGGAAAATCGAGAAGAAATGATGGTCGTAAGGGGTAATTTGAAGATTACACACACATGAACATATATATATAGAATTATATAGAGATATATGTGTATGTACATATATATATAATTATAGATATATATATATATATCTGTGTGCGTGTGCGTGTTTTGAGTGGGCACTTCAAGCACACGCGTTTTGTTTTAGGGAAATTGACAGGAGGATACAAAAAGTGACTTGTTTGCCGAGGATTTTCTGCTGCTGGGGATGATCCCTTAGCTTAAGACCAGTCAATTCATTCGGCCCATGTGTGAATGGTTGGTGAAATGGACTGGCGAAACTGGCGAAAGGGTTGGTGAATGGTTGGTAAACACCATAATTGAGCAGTCAGAAAACATGGTGATTGATCCAGTATAGAGAAATGACGGTCAGAGGTTGCTTATCTAGCAAAACCGAGCTTTGATTTTGACAATGGGTCACAGCCAAGGGATGAATAGAATTGAAAAACATGATAAGTCAATGATTTCTTGTTTGGGGGGTTGTGCTCCGATGTTTGTCGGATCTAATTAATGGATTATGGGTCGTTGGTTTTTGTGTGAACTGTTGCCAGTATATCCATGTCACATCATGTCACCTTCTGAGCGGTTCCAAGCCACCGTAAAGTGGTTGTATGCCGAATATGTCGTCCCGACCGAGCTCTATACATAGTTGGTTTGTCGTGTTTTCTTTTTAAAGTAATATATATAACATGAATCCCTTTTCCCCTTATATTAAGCACTCCCCGAAAAATAATTGGATGTATATTTGGGACCAATTTGGAGGGTTTTATATTACGGGGACATAACATACACATATAATTCATCAGGCTTCACACGGGAAAAAGCATTACTCGTAGGTGAGTAAATATCTATGTCTATAATTGTCTATAGGGGATAGTATTTACACATAGACATGTATTAAATGCTATTCCCTTTTTACCCCAATGTTCGACTTCATTTGACACTAATGTTAATATATTGTTATGTCTTTTTTATGCGCACTAATTGTAATTTATCATCATCATCCCTATATGAGTGTTCTTCTATAGGGGATGATAGACATGATTGATATCATTATGTCATTACTATTATTATTACTATTGTCATTATTATATTATCATCCCCTATAGTAAGATTAAGTCCCTAAATTAATATTATTGTTATTATCATCCCCTATTTTTAATATTATCTCCCCTAAACTATATTGATATCATCCTCTGAATTCATATTGTTGTTACAGCCGCAGGCGCCCGAGACGGACGCGGAGGACCCGGCCCGCCCTCCACGCTCCCCGGAGCGCAAGACGCGCAGTGCGTCGAAGGTGGAACGGGTTTCCACAGTGGAGACACTGGGACGAAACAGTGGAAACAATGGTGATGTAATGGGGATAATGGTGAGATAATCAACAAACAATGATGGTAAAAAATGGTGGGAGAATGGGGATAGAATGGTGATGTCAAATAAATATTGATAATGATAGAATATTGGTGGATACTGCTTGGTAACTAAATCAGCGATTTTCGATGGGTAAATCATTTGTAAGTGGGCCATTCTCCATAGCTACGTTAAATTACCGGAGGGTATATGGTATTACTATGGTGTTAAGACGGTATATGATGGTATTAGTATGGTAGGTATTAAGCAACATGTTGGAAATGGTGCCATCTATGCATGCTTTTGATGGGGATATAATGGGATATAATGAGATATACTGGGATACCCTCTGGTAAACTAACATAACTATGGGAAATCACAATTTTTCATAGAGAAATCAACTATAAATGGCCATTTTCAATAGCTATGTTAAATTACCAGAGGGTATTCATGATGTTTGGGGCTGCCTCAAGATGGAGGATATCTCATAAGATGGTTACTATTTTAATGGGGGACATGATGATAAACCATGGCATTTTGGGTGTCAGACAAGCCCGTATCTATATACGTATGCATGCATGTGATGCAACCATCTCGGCCATTTGGGCTTTTTTTCTTTAAATGGGCATTCATACACATATGCAGTATATATATATATAGAGAGAGAGAGAATAGGTATGTTATACAGATCCCGCACATGTTGTTTGAATCGAAGATCCCCATGTTCCACCATTTTTTATAAACGGTGACCGGGATACACCGTTTATCTAAAATCTAAAACCAATCCCCAAAACAACGACCAATATATTTCTGTATTTATGGTGCGTACATATAGGTATACATATACTATGCACCGCATTTGGTAGTATAACCATTGTTTTTCAGGATGATTATTCTTGCTGGTGATCCATGGGAAAAAACTACCAACAACCGCGGTGACCATGGTAATTTATCGTGATTGATCACGTTCTGTGGCTCTCCGCGGTGTGATGATTTGATGGCATTGATGATTTGACGGGCTGAACATTGAGGATGCACACTTGCGAGAGGGATAGCACATTATACTCAGGATACCTCTCTATCTAGCCGCTACATAGACTATGACTAAATGAACAAATCTACCTATAACTTTCCATCCATGCATCTATCAAAATATCAATCTCCGCTCATCTCATTTATCTCATCTTATCTTGGCAAGGAATGGTGGAGAATTGGAGAATCCACCTGTGAATGATTCAGCATGGGCCATGGGCCTCTACCCCTTTTGCATGTTTCCTTTTTACATATGTTTCTTTTGCGTGGAACTGTAGATCTGTAGATCTTTCGTGATTTTGGGGCTCAAACGTGCCGTTTCACTGGTGGTTCACTCCCCCAAAGGTCATGTTTATGAAGTGCATCACTGTGACACTGTGTGGTCAGGGCGAAACAGGGATCAGCAATCCATCCACAATTGTGGATGGATATCGGCCCATAGGACTTATCGAGCACGTTGAACCTTGGGATGTCAAACCCAAAATATAGTATAGATATCGCACAGCTGTTGTGGACACACACACACACGCACATATGATATGATTTCGGTTGTTTATATTATATACATGTATACATGATATACATCATGATATGTATAGGAATTTGAACATATATTACTTGTAAATAAGACCACAAATGCGCCAAACAAATGCGCGGACAATTACAACTAGATAAACTAAATGCGATTATTCCCCCCATCTAATGCATCATTGATGTTTAATTGTACATGCCGAGAAACTCACAATATACAATCAACCAACAAACATATATACCAACAATCATGCCCAGTCATAATCTAACAATCATAGACTAACAATCATACACTAACAATCATAGACTAACAATTACAGACCATCAGTCATAAATTAACAATCATACACTAACAATCATAAATTAACAATCACACAATTATAGGCTATAACAGCCATTAGATATAAACCCATCTCATCCATTTCACCACCAGGACCCCACATTTTCCAAGGCAAGCCCGCGAGGAGGCTTCCAAGGCGCCGCGCACAGCTGCGACGCCGGGAATGGTCTTCGCACCCCAGGATGGGGCCGAGGGGTGGATGCTGACCACTTGTATTACTTGTAGACCAGTTAAGTAAGTATAGATGGAATATGATGGAATATGGTTGTAGTTATAAGTATAGATGGTATCTATGGTCTATAAATCGATTACAATTATCCATGGTTTCGAAATGTAACTGGTCATGATCACCATAGCATACCGCATGCAGGGAAGAAACCACGAATCAGGGACGAATCCCATCACTAGGGTGACTTTCACTTACGATCCATGGGATGATCTTCCAAGTGGGAAGCTGCGTTATTTACCACAGGGTGAAAACAACGCAGATGTGGGAGATGATATACCCTTTGGATCCCTTTGGTAGTCAACCATGGCTGCAGGGGAAATCACCTAGAAATGGAGGCTTTAATAGGAACATCATCTATACTTCAATGAGGTTATGACCGGGCGAAGATTGGATATTCACCGGCAAAACCAGGGGAAGGTCGGCAGGTGCATCACTCAAAGGTTTATGACCCATTTTAAGAACAGGGAAAATACAATGGAAGAATGCTCGGGGATATCCGACTTTATGATCACTGAATGATGAAAAACTGGAGATAATCCTGTGAATCTGTAGCTATGGGTAAGTTAAATCTACGTGATTGGATGTTGGTTAGGATTCGGTGAAGCATGCGAAAAATCACCAAACATGTGAGGTAATTATGTGAGGTTAGTGAATGGCTGTATTTTGCTGTATTGTAATTCAACCAGATTGATTGAACACTTTGCAAGACACCGACCTATGATTTTCCGTACCTATGAACTACTATACCAAACTAAATGGTATCACATGCTATCAGGAGAAACCAGGAGGCAAGTGGAAGTGGACTTCGCAAGCCTTTGAGGCACCTCTCTGTTCCTTTCAGGACAGCTCTGGGTGGATGGTATAAATGGGTCGAAGCACTAAAGGTCTTGGGCTGGATAATGCTCAGTAAGTGTTAGTGGTAGAACTTGTGGGAAATCTGTCAATTTCCTACATCTGGGCATCCAGATGTCGAATTCGACCAACATAGTTCTGTTCCTTGACCTCATGTAACTATAGATGATGTTTCTATTGGTTTCAAGAAGATTTCCCCCCACAGCCATGGTTGGCTACCAAAGGGTATATCCCACATTTGCGCTGTTTTCAGGTGGTAGTGATACATACCCTTTTTTTTTCTCCCACGCTAGCACATTGATATGCATTGAAGGATCTCCACTCCACCCAGCTGGGTTTTTGAACCCATCATTGGCGGGCCAATTGTCACCGGTTCGGGCGGTGTTGAACCTATTCCTGCAGATCAACTCATTTCTGCAGACAAAAAATATGTACTGTATGTTGTGAAGTGAACCCCCCAATCTTTGGAGGTGACACCCGCGCACTTTTCGGAGATGAACCTCCCAATTTTTTTCCATAGCCATCCTCCACTTCCAGTTTCCACCACCCTTCAACTGCTCGTTTCGCCCGTTGCAGGAACTGGTGAACGTGGAGAACACACCCATGCTCCTAGCGGAGGCAGTGGAGCGAGTCCGACCGATGTGCGGCGGGCAGAACTTCAGCTGGGAAAGGTCCCATGGATCCTATGGCGGCAAGTTGCACATCAACTTCCCCATAGCAGCTGGGACCATGGTGGGACCATGCGACGGGAGGATTCCCCAGATTCAGAGAAAAGTATAGAAAAGTCATCCGCATAGTAAAAGGGTTGGGTGATCTGAATGCAATGTTGTCCCAAGTCTGGATGTTCAAATTGTTCAAGGGAACATCTTTGCCAGGCCAGAACTCTCTCTTTTTGTTTTGCTTTTCTTTCTCTAAATTTACTTTCTTTTAAGCATTGCGCCCCTATAATGCAGAATTCCAAACCCCTTCATTGCCAGAAGGCATGAACTAGATTGTTTGGGCAGGTGAATCTGCAGTGTTCCGTTTTCTTGGCTTCAAAGTTGCTTGATGGTTCTTGGCTTCAAAGTTGCTTGATGGTGCTTGGCTTTAGGATAGCATCGGTCCACAACGCTCTGACAGTTGTTTATACATATATATCTTTTCAAATGTGCATATATATATATACCATGTATATATAGGCTTTGACTTATAGAATCAAGGCTATTAATGACTTGTTTGATTGTTCGCCCCTGGACCTATTTTTCCCAACCAAATGTTTCGATTCGAAGCTCAGGTTCTCTGGTACCAGCACAGTTGGGAGAACGAGATCAAGAAATCCCGGACCTCCTGCGCCGTCTCCTTCCTGCACCGCTCGGGCTGTGCATTCGTCTACCAGCCCACGGTGCCGGTGACCACGCTGATTATCGAGCCCAGGTGGACGATGACGCAGATTTTTTAAGGGAATTTTCATGGAGTTTTTTACGTGGAGTTCGTATGGGATATTAGATGTACCAACCAATGGTAACCAACAGTATTGGAGAATTTTACCATCTGTTGGGGATATTAGATAGTTATTTTATGATGATTTATGTGGATAGAATGGGATAAAACCGGAGGTTCTTGGGATATGTAGCCAACAATATGATGTTTGAGTTTGTCTGAACATGGGGGTACACCCTCAAAATGGCCATTTGAATAATTAGGGACAATGGAAGATCAACAAAGTGGATGAAACAGGGTACCTGTTTTCAGACCCATATCTTGTTTTCGTTACAATTTGGTAATGAAAGATAGCTATTGAGAATGGCCCAGCGGGGAATATCCATTTATGAATCATTTATGATTTATTTCGCTGTTATCGTCGTGAAAATCCATGGTAAGTTGGAGGGGATCTCCTGGGGAACTCAGGAACCCAAGCAGATCTTCCGACCCATGTTCCACTTTGACCCGAGCCTGGGGCGGAATTTGTGGGTGAACCCGGTGGAAAATCCGGTGGATTTCCCATGAGACCTCCATTTTTTTCGGGGATTTCCCAGCTTGCCATGGAAATGATGACCGGAGGGTAATGACTCCGTGGGGATAACTTCGCACATGTCATTATTTGAGATTCATTTTCTGGTGTCAACTTCATGTCCACCCGGGATGAAGAAAACTCCGGTCTTGCTACCAATTTTCAATGGTATTTTCTCACCTTTTGGAGGACGCCCCCTAATCACTGTAATCAACTGGGTTTCTTAATCTAGGGTTGACATTAATCATTATATAATTGATGTGTGAAGAATTTGGTTAGGATTGGTGAGATATAGTGCGTGGTTGGCGTGGTTCGTGCGCCTGTGTGTACTTGCATGTGTCCACATAATGTGTAGAAAGAAAAACATTCAGAACTAAGCAACAAACATGGGGATATTGGCCAAGTAGGGTACAAAATGGGAGTCATATGGTGGGATGTCAAACACCTAGTAGTTTTATTGGGGAAGTCTTCGTGGCAGGCCCCCAGCAGAATCATGCAAATCAGCGAGGCAACGCTAGATTGGCGCTAGTTTCGCCATATGTTTTTTGAGTTTAGAATGAGAAAAAAAAAATCCCCTCACTCTCCTCTTGCTTTCCTTTTTCTCCCTTGTCATTTTCCTTTCATATTTGTTTCCTCTTCCTCTCCTTTTCCTCTCCCCTTCATATGGGTTTCCTTTTCCAAAGATGGACACATGACAAGTGTGAAGAGAGGGTGGGCAAAGGCTGCAAAGAGAGTGTATGCCAACGTATGCCAGAATTCAGCTGACACAACGCTATATTATGGCCCAATTTTCAATACCTATAAGGACATGCTACCATCATTAAACATTACCGTCTTTTTTTTGGTCGCATCACACGAAATTGACCCAGACCCGGGATGGAACTGGATAGAGGGTACTAATGGAAGTTTAGACCCTACTTGCTACACGGATTGAAATGTAGATAACTCTTCCCAATGGACAATTTGTAACTGAGAGGATCTCTTGTAGTGATGGGATATGTTCGACCTGTTTGAATGCCTTTTCTGTGAAGCCAATCCTTTCACCTGAACTGGGCTGTTCCCTGCAATCAGGAGATCTTTTCATACCTTCAAACTGGCGTGGCGGCACTACTTGGATTTCGACAGCACGGACTACCGTTTCTGGCTGGTGCTTTTAATACTTTTCAATTAAGATGTTTTTTTTTGCTGGCCCTGTGAAGTTAGAGATAAATCCAAAGATTTGCGTATCAGGAAGATCAGCAAGATGGTGAACATTCTGAACTCCCAGAGAGGGTGATGGAGAGAAAATCGGAAACTCATTTTCCACGGGCCACATTTGTGGGGTCACAACATTTGGAGTGTGAGTTTTAATTTGTATTCTGCTAGGCCCAACTGTTACCCTATGGTAATTTGACATAGCTATTGAACATGGCACATTTATGGTTGATTCAAATCATAGAAAAAAATGTGGTTGTCCATAGGTTTTTGTAAGTTTAGCAGAGGGGTCCCAATTATGCGGAAATCCCTTTCTAAACCATGGTTTCTAGGGGTGTTTCATATGAACAGGGGAAGGGATTATTAGCCGTGCACCTTTGTTCCCCAAGGTTTAATCGTTGGAAGTGAGTTGGAGCGCTGGTGCCAACGCTGCTCCAATGCCATCGAAAAACCCTTCAACGCCACCTATTGGCTGCTGCTGATGATTGGCTCCCTCTACCGGGAGACGTTGACCATGCGGAATGTGGTCCCCAAGTTGGATCCACCGGAACAGGTGGGGCCGCAAGACCCGAAGAGGTGAACTAACATAGCTTGAAATTGCCCATTTTATAGTTGATTTATATACCTACGAAAAGTGGTGTTTTTCTCCACACACACATATCATATCATATATATATGTATACATATGATTAATTAATTAATCAATTAATTAATTAATTAATTATATATATATGTAAATCTATGTGCGTATGTTAGTCAGGGCAAAAATTGGGGGTACCAAATCTGTCGACCCCCCTAAATGAGGTTCACCTGCGGTCAACACCCCCCA
>Ga0126342_10001280_pt1 | contig 34542 bp, 26 predicted proteins | sample Cyp1metagenome_FD_92528 | JGI IMG/M metagenome (GOLD analysis project Ga0126342, IMG submission 92528) | Coral microbial communities from Lord Howe Island, Old Settlement Bay, Australia - Cyphastrea 1 metagenome | ecosystem: Host-associated > Invertebrates > Cnidaria > Coral ...
ATATATATATATTCTATTATGCTATATTACATTATTGTCAACAAACATGTCTATTTCCCACAAACCTTTCCCCAAATTTGCTCCTTCTCCTCGCCATCCCACTGCTCGCTGCCCTGATCACTGCTGCGATGGTTCTTGTTAGTGGTTATGAATTGTTATGAATCAATGGTTGTCAGTGATATAATGAAAATATACAGTAGTGCTTAATAAATAGTGGTTATGATTTCTTATGAATTCAAGGTTGTCTGTGATTATGAACTGTTACTGGGTTTTTACCCTCCTGTCAACGTTTACATAGATGTGGGAAACCCACCATGAATGTAGATCATGTTCCTCACGAAAGCATGGGTTTTCCTCAGCTATCTTCGTTTCCCCTACAGTACATGTTTTGTTTGACATGTATTTTAGATGGTCCCTGAAATATGTTCTTTAAAACAAGTCTTGGATTTCAGGTTCCCAGCAACAACTCTCTCAACATTTCTGGGTTCACCACACCAGGTGAGCAGGATGGCACCAAGGGGAGAAGCAATGAAATCCGATTGAAACCCTGGCCTTGTCAGAATTTGGGCTAGTTCTTCAATCAATTGACATTCGATTTTTCGGCGAATCCATGTTCGTCCCCATTGGCCATTGTCCAATACCCTACAGTAAATGAACCAAACCATCCAAAAAAATATGGACAACACACCTTTGGGTTGGTCTGAAAATAGGATATCCTAAAATCCTCTGGTGTGAATCATCATTTTCCCTATTAATATAGTAATTTAAACAGCAATTTTGAAGTATCCCTCCATTTTTCAGACAGATCATTATGTGTAAGATCATGTGGGGTTTCCCAAGTTATGTGCGTTGGTTTACAAACCCCATGAATACTAGAGTTATAGTTTAATTATACGATGTTATATGTATCATGAACTATCATTATTGAAGTTATCTTCGCCAAGTTAACTAACTGGAGCACCATCTTGTAGGGGAAAAACCTATTAACTATAGTATTTTGAATGTTATAAACCATAGTTATAGTCAGCAACTTGGCTCTCGTTTTGGGGCCAAAACGAATTCCTAGGGAGTTAAAAGCCATGGAGACTTCGGGGCGCACCGACTCCACAATCTCCGAGTCAAAGACGACCGAGTCCCCGAGACCTGTCCAAATGGTGGGATCGAATGGGATTTATATGGGATATATATGGGATATTGAACATAGCTATTGAAAATGATCATTTATAGTGGATTTTCCCATTAAAAATTGTGATTTTCCATAGTTATGTTAGTTTACCAGAGGGTATATTGTTTGGGATCCCAATCATTGTATATTTCAATGGCATATATATCCATTTAAATGGAAATATATATATATCCAATGTCAGGAATGAATTAATTGTGTGTTTTTTGGGATTGAATATAGAACTCACTATATATCTAAAATATGTCTAATGGGATTATATATAATTAATCTAATATGTTTTAATGGGTTGAATTATTCCAGAATAGAATAAGGGATTCGATGGGATTTCTTAACCCGCAACATTTTTAGCAAACTAAGACCAATTCACCATGAAACGTGGGATTAACCTTGAAAACATGGGAGTCAACCTTGAAAACATGGAATTGACAGTGTCAATTGACAGTCAAAATGTGTAAGCAAATGCATATCATGTTCACATCAGTCAAAGGATTGAACCACATCTTGTGAAGAGCGACCATTCCATTCATGGATGTACCATTCCATTTCATCTTCACTGGATTGAGTTGAGGGAACAAACCAGGATGGGATCTCATCAGTCGCAGGTACTCGCTCGAAAGTTCTTGCTGTGAAGCCTGCTCTTTTCATGGAGATGTGACCAAAAGGAAGTTGGGCTTGTCCAGTTGTCACATTAATATACCAACCTTGTTAGCCAAAAAAAAAGGGTATACCCAACTTTCCTGACAGTGGGGGCACAACCGAAACTTCCCAAGATCAGCCAACCCTTCCGTAGGAACTCTTGGATTTGCAGATTTTCCCCGATCAAACTCGCCGACATCGGCCCCCTGTTCAGAGTGACGAGCCGAAACAATGACTGATGTTTTTTGGGGGGTTCTTAAAGTGGATCCCCAAAGCCATAGCTTTCAATACTAGACTAGACGAAACGGATCTAATTTGGGATGATTTAGGGTACCCACATTTTAGGAAACCTCCAAATGGAGGCTTCATCATCCGAAACAAACGTTACTCCAGAAAGAGCATGACCGTACATGATGTACAAGCTAGAATCAGCAAGAAAATCATTGACGTGCGAGCAGTAAAACACGACAAAATGGATCTCCCACATCATAATTATATGATATTATATGGTATATAATGTATAAATGTGTGTAATTGTTTGTATACAGTTGCCATCAAATTCGCCCAAATGCAAATGCATGAATAGACACCGTAGATGGATTTAGATGCTATATGCGTAAAACAAAACCGATAATGCTGGAATGATAAGCAGGAAAAGAAGAAATGTATGATGACGACTCTATCTGAGTTTGTACAACAAGAGATCACCCACCCAATCCCTTGGTTGATATGTTTTTCATTAATAGTTTCAACTGCTCAATTGGTATCCCCCATTGATGGATAGATAGCGCACGTGGCCTTCGAACCATGCGGCACGTTGCTGCAGAGCTGTGTGCACATCGGGCGCGAAGAAGCCGGGCCTTGATGCGTTTCGATGTGCATCTCAGATGGGAAGTGAGTACTAACTATGTGTATGCATACTACATCTGTGTAATCTACTTATTATTATATATATAATATAGATGTAACATGATGTAACTATCAATATTATATAGATATATTGGCCTTTTGTGCCAAGTATCGCCAAGTTATATAATGCTAAACGTTATGCATCCCAATTGATAACCACCTTACAACGAGCCTTTGTTCACCAAATTTTAGCGTTGGCTCAAAACCACTGAGTTGGTATATGCTTCATCACCCTGGTTACTTCACTCAGTCATAAATGGCAATTACGTTTACGTACGTCAGTTATTTGGACGTTCAAATATATACCTAGACACTCCAAGTGCCCTTACAAAGTTGATTTACCCCATAATTCAATACTATTAATATTACCATTTCTTTCGGGTATTTGGAGGGTCAAATTATAGGAAGTACCAACTGTCGTGATGCACAACCAGCCAATTTGGTAGCTACCCTCCGGTCATATATCCTGGCTGAGAACAATGACGATTGCTGGATCCAATCTAAACAAGCACATATGGACAGTTGAGAAGTCTCTTGTTTCGAAGGTGATTCATATTTGTGTTCATCTTTTTTTTTTTCCAGACGTTCCCCTCCTTCCACAGCTTTGTGTCTAAATCCAGCACAGAGGTGCCAGCCTGAAATAGTCCCAAAAAAAAACAACGCCATTAAACAAAAAAAACAAACACAAACTCCATTCAACTCCGACTCGCAAGAAGAACCAGCCTTGCTCAACATTCCAAGCCCCGAAATCCAGCCAAAGAGCTTGGAGTTACCAGCAACTGCAGCCATCAGGTCCAGATTTTAGGTCCACAGGCTGCTAAAAGTGTGTGTCCAGTAAAGGGATTGGCTCATTTTCAGGGATTTTGGGGTTACCCAAGTTCTGACCCATGGCCGTCATGGCCGACAACTTGCCTTGGCGCACTGGCGAAATCTGCCTATCAAAGAGTTGGGTATTATGGCCTTCAGCATCTTTGCTTGTTGCTGCAAAATGCTGCACCATTTACTGCCAAAACGTTGAGCTGGCTCTATAAATCCCCATATAATATCTATTCAAATAGTTAAGAGTCAAGAGGTTGCTATCACATTATCATTCACCCAGATTCATCACTATTGCGTTGTTTTGCTCCAGTGATGTTGCGCTGTGGCAGAATCTCTGCCCAACGTCCGGAGGCCCTGCAAACAAGCACTGCAAAACAGGCAGAATGTCCTATTCCTCCTGTGACTAAACATACGCTTCACCGGAAAAATCGAAAGGCCAGTTTAGGATTCTGTTTATTTTCATGTACCAATTGGCTGGTTTTCATGGGGGAAACCTTCTATCAATATCTACTAATCAACCGGTGGGAAGAGGACATCTACGCCACTCACCTACCGTTCACTCGTCAGTTTGCCATATCTCAGTCTTGGAGTAGTAGTGCCATCGGCTTTGAGATTGAACGGCAGGCCGGCGCGACAGCTGTTTTTTTCTGGATCTTTGGCAGAGCACAATCAGAGTTTCCTAATCAAAACTGGGAGGTTATGGTTGATAGTTCAAGTTTAGATGTGTCTAGATCATATCTCATATATATCTACCTTCGAAAGAAAAACATCAATGATGATCAATCATAACCTCATCCTTTTGCCTTGCTTCTGACCCATGTGCAAATGTAATGTGCAGCATCGTATCAATTAGGCCAGGCATCCTGGCAGAAGACTCTACCCTTACAAGGATGAAGTATTTGTTGACATTCTTCCCCAATTTCCCTCTGAATATGGCTACTGTAGCCCTGCAAAAATGGCAGGCTATTCCGTTCATTCCTCAAATTCACCAAAGTTTACCCCGTGAAAGTGGCCATTGAAACAAGTGCAGGATGGTCAAAGGGCCCGGTGCTATGGAGGACCGCGCATTAATGTACAGATCAGAAATGTTGAATTCATCCCCCTGTATATTAACATCATTTTGCTGACATCAGTTTGACGTCGCCAAAAATTAAGCCCAAATGAATACTGTGTGATGTTTCTATATGTTTCTATATGTTTCTATGATTGCTATGTCGTCTTCGGGGTCACCCGACAGACGTTCCAACCAACCCATCAACCCAAGCCGCACCTTCTGCAGAATCTGTGCGCAGACCAGCACAGTGAGCCAGTACACCAAGAAAAACCAGTGGATTCCGACCGCTTGCGGACTGCGACACGTCATGTCATGGGGGAAGCGGATGGCACTCTTTCAATGAATCTAGGTTTAGGGCACGACTACATTAAAAAAAAAAACTACCCAGGATGCCTGATAGCCGATGACATGCTTGCTAATGCATGAAACTGGGAAAAAAACGCGAATACATAATCGTCAGAAAATTCGGTTGGCCCCAAGAGCCATGAACACTTCGGATATGACGATATGACTGAGTCATCCGGCGTTCCCCCAAGGATGCAAAATTTGCAAACGAATCAAGGCCGATCTACCCCATCAAGCTACAAATCAATTTGCCCAAAAGAGACTAGTTTCCCGTACATCTAGTCATCTAGGACACCCGCCCCAAGGAAAGCGCAAGGACCCTCCACAACGCTGTTTGGATCTGTTTGGCCTCTGACAGTGAGAAGGCCCATTGAGGTCTTGAAACTCTTCCCTCATGTTTCATCGAAAATAGCCTCTGGTTATTTAACATAGCCATGGAAGCCATGGCCCATAGAAATAGATGGTTTACCTATTAATAGCATGGTGGATCTTTCCATGGCTATGTTACAGTAGTCATAACCAGATGGTAGTTGCTGTCGTCCACTGCAGGTCGGCTGCAATTCCCATCATGTACAGTGACGTCGGCCAGTGACGTCGTGATAATGAACACAGATTATCTACACATCGTTTACCCTCTGGTTATTTAACGTAGCTATGCCAAATAACCAAAGGAACAATATCTTCATTGTTGCTGGTTGATAGCCTTGGTGCTGGTTTTGATGGTTAACCACCTTTTTTTATCATCAGAAAAAAGACCCGTAAAAAAACATCCCATGTATATCCCATGCACATCCCATTTATATCCCATGTATATCCCATATAATCATATACAATCACACACATATACATACATAGTTGACATCCCTGTGGATATTGACGCACATGCTTATTCCCATTGATGACTCGCCCTTCCAATCTCGGCGCAAATGCCTTGCCATGTTCTGACCCCACACCGCCGTGGCAACCGCCTCAACGACTAAACGAGGCCCGTTAAAGGCTGATTCAATAATAATATCTATAGTAGATATAATATATTAATGAATAACAAAATAGATATTACTACTATACATCTAATAATACAAAATGATAGTCGTATCGTATCATATCGTATCATTGTATCATTATCTAGTAGCTAGCTATATGAGTTACTGTATATTATATGGTAAAATAATACACCACCAAAATGAGAAAACGTTCTCAAAGACTCAAAGAGCTGAAAAATCTATTGGCCTTTGATCAAAGAGATCTGTGCCCGCTGTCCACTACGTTGTCAACAAACATGGGATGGGCTTGGATATGCTGAATTACACCCATGATTTGGGATTCTCTAGAAAAACTTTGGGTGTAGCCTGTGTAGCCTGGAAGTTGCTGGATTCTGTTGCGGAACTCCCAGCCAATCTTGAACAGGATACCCAATCTTGCTCCACTGGGCGATCTCTGCATGATCTCTCACTTTCAAACTTTGTCACGAAATATACTAATCCATCACCCGCTCACAATCATTTGAAGCACTACAAGAACATCCAAGCATAAACCTGTTGAGGGAAAATGTACATCGCCACCAAAACTGGAGAACGGACTTGCCCGTTGCCAGCAACACGATCAACATTTAAGATTCGTCACCTTAAGTTCAGAACTGTGCTCTTCCAAAACATAGGACCCTGTTCAAGCTGATTGAAGTGGCTCATCTCAAATTGAAATCAACCATTGTTTATCATGTTTCAACTAAATGTCGAATAAATCAGGTATGAGCACTGCTGATCTAGGGTTCAGAGTCCCCGTCCTGTGTCCAGTCAACCAGCGATGGGAAATCACCAAGTCCCGACACAGCCCCTGGAAAAATTGGTGCCTCCCTGACATCAAAGTTGGTTGATAAATTTATTTACCATGGACAACCATAAACAGGAGAGCTAAGCTACTTATAAGCAACTTAGCTGTCATAAATCACATAAACATCCGTATTTGTTGATGACATTCCCATTTCGCTCATGTCTAAATCATTAGTCCGGCCACAAAACCCATGTTTCCGAAGCTTTCAAAGAAGTCGCCTCGTTCTCAGAAAACTGGTGGTAAGTTGCTGCTGCGAATCGCCAAAGAGATCCGAACCCTTCCGGTTCAACGCTTTCAACGACATCGCCTCTTTCTCAGCAAATTCCACAGCAAGGTGTTGCCAGGTGTTGCTGCAACTTGGCAAAGATATCCAAACCGCGTTGGTCCAAAATTTTTGGCCAGCAACCAGCAGTCGGGCGTATCATATGGCGCCATGTCTGAAAATAGGTCCCTAATTCCACAGGTCGAGAAAATCATCCATGTTCCCCATACAAATGGCCAGAAATTGGGGCCCTAACTCCCATTGTCACATTTTCAGATATTAGTTCGATATGATGATATTAGTTAGATATAGTTAGATATTCCCATATTTAGTTTGATCTACATTCCCACCATATTCCCATGATCTATTTGGTATAGGCAGTTTTTTTTTATCCCATGGATATTCCCATGGTATTCACCTGCCCCATTAATTCCCTGGCGTCGGTTTAGTAGCGCCTTCTTGTAAAAGAGCTGCCCCACAGGCCCATGCACCACGAAGATGGGGAAGGAGATGCCGCCCAAGAACTCAGCGACTTAGAGATACCACACTTGGACGGTGGAATCCAAAAATTGTTGGTAAATGCTTGGTAAATGCTTGGTAAATGTTGGATGATGGAGCATTTAGTGAAGCATTGATGAATCTAATAGAAATGATCATCAATTATATATATATAGTCGTTGGTCGAGTATCGCTGATGCGATGCCGCCTTGCCATCTCTGAAGTTTCATAGTTCCCCAGGCTACCAATCAACGTCCTCAGATGTAGATCCATCAAACAAGGTCTGAACCACTTCAGACAAAATGGGGGTCAAAAGACCTGATACCCTGCACTTGAAATCCCGGAAATGAACAGACTAGATACCCTCCAGTAATCAAACATTGCAAACATGGCTAGCTGGAAAATCCATCATTTATAGATGTGTTTTCTCCTTTAAATACCCATTTATGGATATTTTTGGGGGATTTCCCAGCTAGCCATGTTTTATGACACCGGGGGGTACCCCCTTTTCCTTGCAGTTATGACCTCAAAGCAGGCGATGTTCGCCAACATCCTGTAGAGAACCAATGATTGTACAATATTGTACACTATAATAATAATAGCAATAATAATAATAATAGTGATCGTTATTCACATTAACCGAGATATCGTATTAAATAGCAAATATATACTATGTGTGTATATATATATAAATAAATAAATAGACATCCCTATAGATCCAAGTACTTTCGTTTTGGGGTATGATTTGCGTGCTAATTCCCTCCTCACTAGTCAGGAAAGACCTGGTTCCATGGGGTATCAAACTACATCATATGCTAATGTTCACCGACCCATGTTTGATCATGTTTGGGTGCTTTGGGATCGGGGTTTGAGTCCCCGTCACAGCAGTTTCTGAGCCTTCTAAGCCACCCACCACCAGCGGCTTCTTGCAAAGCAGTTGAGGCAGCATGGCTCCTGAAGCTCCAATTCAACACCCATGAATTCAATCGTTTTTAATAGTGACTTACCAACCTAATGGGCATACAACAGGAATGTGAGTAATGGGGGATGATGAAGGTTTTGACCACTGGATATTGGGGCTACCCCATTGGACAAACACATATGGTTGTACATCACCCTGATAACTGGATTTCACATCAAAAATTATATAGCTGGTATCTGGTTGCTGACAATGAGGGTGGTACTCCTCCAATAGTCATTTCATCTAATACTTAAATGGTACCCTTCCAATTAAACAGCCGTTAGGGGTTTATTAATCCAGGTTTGACATTAATATGATTATGATATCATATGTTTCTCCCTCACCATATTAAACATTGAAGCTGGCAATAGTAATATTTGCTCACTCAGACGTCACTCAGATATGTGATTGTAGTTAATAATATACTTGAAAATTGTTTCAGCCAAACGATGCCGAATTTGAGCCTCCAAAGACTGGTTCTCTTTATGCTTCAGGGATGATAAAATAATGCCAATCTGTGTGTTCATGGCAACGTCCACTGCAGTTCCACACTTTCACCTTACAGGGTGAACAACAATGACAAAAAAAATCATTCCGAATCATTACCAATTTTGGATGACCTGCACTTGTTTGGCTTTTAGAGCACATACCCATTTGTGGCAAAACATGAAAAATTGAATTCAACTACCCTCTGGTAATTTAACATAACTATGGAAAATCACCATTTTTAATGGGTAAATCCACTATAAATGGCCATTTTCAATAGCTATGTTAGTTTACCAGAGGGTACCAATACAGTTGGCTTTCCATGAGATCTCTGGGTCTGGGACCCCCAATGTTTGCTGAACAGTTGGCCTAGCCTAGCCGGTGGTCCTTCTTTGCTGACGCTCTCTCGATGGATGCGCATCAAAAACCTGCGAGGCTCCATCGTTTCGGGGAACGTGTAACATGGGGATCATGTTTGGGCGAATCTGACCAACTGCGACCTTTGGGGGGGAGTGATACCCACCAGCTAACATATCCTACTGTGGCATTTTAGAGACCCTCTGAGGAACCAAGCTTTTGTTGAAAAAGGAAAGAAAGTCATGGGGAACATAAAGTGATATACTTACCCAGGTCGGACAGTGTGTTGGAAAATGGTCTGATGCAAATTACAAACCAACGATGGTGTTTGATCACGACAGTGATTCTGTATGCAAATATCTTGTCAAAATTATAAAATTAGGCTAACAACAGCATCTCAGTTCACTTGTTGAGACCAAATTTCCAAATTCAAAAGCTGATATTTGACAATAAATGGCGACCCTCGGGTAATTAAAGATAGCTATGGAAAATGGCCCATCTATAGATCATTGCCTCGTGATGTTCATTGATTTTCCGCATCCTTTGGATCCCAATGGGTATAGATTCTTGGCCCTTCCCAACCTCCTGCCCATTTCATTTTTGGCGTTTTGCTTTGAGGCCACAACGGCCAGACCCGAATTCGCGATAAAGGGTTGGACCTGTGCATTTCGATTCACAGCAATTCGTAAGTGGGTGCGTCTGAAAATGAAGGTTTAGAATAACCCCAAAACGGCAATTTCAATAGGGAAACTCTTGACTAACCAACGGATTTTGGATATTATGCCCTCTGTTCAGGCAAAGCCAAAGCTTGCATGACCTCAACAAATACATATGTTTTTCTTCTTCGACCCATCAAAAAATGCGTTCTTCCTGGGTAAGAATCTTCCTGTTAAGACCAATCTGTCAGTACCACAATTTGGCACTGCTTCATTGAAAAGGTCGGCACAGTGTGTCACCATTCTAGAGCTACAGTGCCGGCATCAGGAATGGACACAAGACCCTCTTGTGGGATAGGCCCGTCGACAATGATGTTGAACCCCTTCCACAATTCTGAAAATTATTCATTCCATCCCAAGGCTTTGAAGCAACATTCAGTTTCATGCACTTACCTGGGCATTGGCGGTAGCAAATCGACCCAAGAATGCAATCGGTCGTTTTTGGGACATTGAACAGTCCATTTGAACAATGCAATTTGATTTGATGTAACTGTGGGTGTCCAACAAAATTATGACGTATACCCACTCTTGCTGGTGATGCATTTGTTGGTTGGCTAAAACTTGGAAAACCACCATTCTTTGTTCTAGTTGAATTCATAGTATAGTTGCTAGGTCCAGTAATTTTGAGTGTCACAGCCTCCGACCCATGGCACCACAATGCCAGGTGAAACATGTAGAGGCCACGGTAGCCGTCATTGCTTCATGGTCTAGGTGTCCAAGAGTTTATAACAAGTAAAAACCCTTATTCTTTGGTCATGAATGTCATAGATCACTGGAATCATATGTTGGAAAGTTATATCTTGGGATATCTGTGCCTGGCTTTCCAACATTCTATACAGTTAGTGGGCAAAATCTTGCTTCCAGGATCTTGTATTCCTACATTGATTATCGTACAGAATGCATCAACGTCAACGTCCCCTCAACCAAACATGGACGGCCGGGAAGTCCAGAACGACCTGATTTCTATTGCGTATTTGGGACTGGTCCCATTTACTTTCTATGTATAAAATCAAAGTATTGTTGGTGCATGTAAAACAGCGATAATATTTTTGCTTTCCGGAGTCTTGCAAATATAATCATGATCATATATACATATAATATATGTATAATGATTATACAAGTATATGTGTATATACTTGGTGGCTCCGGCATAGGTAGGGCATTTTCCACAAGTCTTTAGGGGACAAAATTGAGCACCAAAAACTCGGATGCTTTGTCCAAAGACTCTTTGTTGTTTACCTACAGCCCTATAGAATATCTAAAAGATATAACACACACACATGTTTTTTCTTTACATGCAAGTAATGAATATGATATATGAACGTTTTTCTACCATCATAAAATCCTATGTAATCCAAATCTATATAATCAATCTGCAAAGAGCGGCTGCTTGCATGTGAAACTCGAAGCCCTGGCGCATCCCACATTAGGCCGGCCCGCCCTGACACACGAGGCAGTTGGAGGCCAGACATGGATGGGGAAAACAACTGCTGATGTGGTAAATCCAATAAACCATCCCCAACATTCAACATAAATGGATGGTAAAACATGGTTTTTAAAAAATGGTGGGGTCATTATTTGGTTTTCCACATTACAGGAAATTGTACTGTTATCATTCTCATCTGAGTGCGGATCGATAGGCTACCCCAACATCTTCTGTCTCACTTAAGACCCAAACATACATGGCTTTGTACATTTAGGGAACCTCCTCATTCCATCAAAATGGACTTGAATCCCATTACCCTCTGGCAAACTAACATAACTATGGAAAATCCCCATTTCCAATGGGAAAATCCACTATAAATGGTCATTTTCAATAGCTATGTTAAATTACCAGAGGGTACATCCCATCCACTGGGTTATCATCCATGTTCCCCATGAAAAATCATGCCATGAAAAAAGGGCAGTGGCAGTATCCTCCATATCCTCGAGGATATGGCACCTTTGATCCCTGTGAAAAAAATCCTCATCTCAGATGGACAGTCGTCAAAACCATTCAATTTGACTTTGGGGGGCTTATGACATTTATGATGTGAAGAATCTAATATCATCTAATATAATTCCATATAATTCCATATTAAACCATTCAAAATCGACTTGTTTCACTTTTTTTGGGGGGCTGAGCGGCTGATGATGTGAATCTGTAATTCATTTCATGATTCCAGAAAATTGGATCATTGAATAATCCCCATTCAAAATCCCTGTGAAAAATCATGGCATCAAGGCACCTCGACACCGGTGCCCTGAGACGGAAGAAGTCCCTTCTTGTTGGCGATGGTCTCCTCAGGAGAACACTGGGATATGTTCACCAAGAAACTATGGGGATATTCCTGGGGATATATGGGGCAATTTATCCAGAAATAAATCCATATAGATTCATACGCCAGCTTGAAATAGATGACAAAACTGAATTCCGAAAGTTAAGGTGCTGAAGAACTTAGCCACCTGAACTTTTGACAGAAGCTTCGAAGAATTGGCAATATTGGGTCATTATTCCAAAATGGCTTTGTCTGAAAATGGGCTACATCCTGATTGTGGCAATTTGATAGGAAAAATATGGAAAAACCCACAGACTTTTGGGGTACCTTGTTTTCAGACAAACCAAAATTCTCCAAATAGTCTGGAAAAGCCAAATCATTGAAACCGCAAATGATGAGTTTAGATTACCAGATTCCATTTCAATATAGATGAGATTGGATCAATGTAATTAGCGAAGAAATAGATTCATCGGATCAACAAAACAATGCCACTTAGATAAGATTGGAATCATCTGGAATCATATTGGATTTGACTTGACTGGAGTGAATTTGAGTACAGAAGATAGACAAATAGATGTGGCTAGCTACACAGGTAGATAGAGGGATATGATATGTACTATTATATATATGTATATATATATATATCGATCTATCGATCTATCGATCTATCTATCTATCTATCTATCTAACTATCTATCTATCTAATCTAATCTAATCTAATCTAATCTATCTATCATTATCTATCTATCTATCTATCTATCTATCTATATTCATGCAAGGATAGATGAATATCCCAACGGTAAACGTCGGTCGACACAACAGCCTGACGCCTCTGACAATGACAAGTCTGGCGGTGCCAAACAAGTCATTTGTCCCCATTAATCCCAATATATCTGGGATACAGCCATCAATATCCATCAATTGCATAATCTAATGGTTGTACAGCAATAAACCAGCCATATTTTGATGGATTATACCACCCATCTATGTTCAATCTCGGGATGGTGGATCCTATTGCTTTAGGAAGACTATGGTGGATACCAGTTGAATCAACTACTGCCTTCCAACGGAGCATTGCTTACCGCTTTCTGGACCCAGCTGCGTCTGCACCGTGAGCAATCAAATAGTCCGATAGGTGGAGGAAGTTGTACCTGGCAGGCAGATCCCTCGCAGTCTCCCCGCGAAAGGAGCTCAACACGCATTTTGAGAGAGGGTAAACTAACATAGCTATTGAAAATTGCCAATTTATAGTTGATTTACCCAAAAAAAAACGGTGATGTTCCATAGTTATAGTTATGCTAGCTTACCAAAGGGTAATTATGAAAATTATCTCGAGATCCCTCCAATTTTTGGACAATCTCAGATCTGGGAGAAGTGATGCCCAAAAAATGTCCGCTGTGCAGTTGAGGTGTATCCACAATAACAATAACAATCTTTTGACAATACCTTTTGTGGATAGACAATAATTAATAACAATAACAATCTTTTAATAAATATCCCTCATGTTCATTTTGACAATCTTTTAATTGGCTGACCTCGCTGACCTTGCTTTTTTCCGCGTCAAAAGGACAAATACTGAGTGGAATTGCTTTGGACAACGAGCATTCATTCAGTATATGACCCCAGTTACCCGATCAACAAATCCAACTCTAAAACCACAATAACCAGGTTTGCTCCTTTGCTTCATGTTTTTCTTTTTGCCCTCCTGTAAACGTTTACATAGATGCGGAAAACCCACCATGTGTAGCTCATTTTTTCAACCAGAAACCATGGCTGTTCCAGAGCTACGTAAACGTTTACCCGGTTTACCCCAGGGTAACGTCTCCATTTTCGTCGCTGCCAGGACACTGGAAGCAATAGTGTAGAGGTGTGTTGCCCGCCAAGTTTTGATCATTCACCTGGCGTCGCGACCCAGAGGCTCCAGATATCAGATATTTACTTTTTGTTTGGGCCTTTTTTGGGGCTAAATGTAGGTAAACGTTGGAACATAGTTAGCGGATGGATTTTCTAGGCGTAGGTTTGACCAGGAAATTCCGGTGATATTTGAGGATGTCAGGATGTCTTCATTTCTTGCAGCCATCTATGACATTTGAGGATTTCCTCAGTGTCTTTTGCATTGATCTAATTCTGAGACAGTGGGACCATTTGTGACACAAGTTGTGGCTGGTGGCTTCAAACGTTTAACTACACCATGACAGTCCCCACTGGAAACTATGAGAAAAACAATTAAACCACCAGTCAGTCAAACATTGATTGGGTCGTGGGAGAAATACCAAGAGCATAGAAGACATGAACAAGCACCCTACACACTGACTTTGTAACCTGATCTCTTTCAATAGTGGAGAGAACCAGGATCAAAAATGATTCTTGCTCAAAAGATCTAGTGCTAGATGGTGGATCTTGGATTTTACACTCAGCTCACATGCTTAGCCTAGCAATTTTGCCTGGCTGAGACCTCAAATCCTCTGGAATGAATAATTCCTAGACTACGCACAATACCCTCCGAGAATTTCGTGCCGGTTCATAAGCTCATCTAACTATATATATATACATATATATATGCATATATATATATATGGGGGTTCTATAAATGGGGATACCCAATAGCTGGATGGTTTATTTCATGGAAAATCATATTAAGTTGGATGATTTAGGGATACCCCAATTGAAACATTCCAGGTACTTGGGTCCGATTTCAATCTATAATTACTTTCCACATATTTCAGAAATGAACCCCAAATACCTTGGATGTTACATCCCTATTTCAGGAAACCTCCATATATGTATGTATATATATATATATGTGTACATATATATATATATGATATCTCTACCGTAAACCATATTAAATCTTGTCAAAATTCCTCCCCACATTCCAAGGCGCGTTGATGCCGTTCTTCAGCAAGAGCTTGGCAATACGGCGATGATCGTTCTGACCTCGGAAGAATGGGGTAATTAGTGAAGACATCACAGTTTCACCGGCCAAAATGGATGCTTCAACCAAAACATTTCAATGCAGTTGGGTGTGTTGGAAATATATACAGGAAGCCATGTGTTTTTCCTATGGGATGTTTCCAGAGAGATAAGTACTTCAAACCCTGTTTTCACACAGCAACAGTGGACAAACAAAGTGTATGCTGATTCCCATATTCTATTCAATACTATATATTGGAAGTATATACAAATTCTTGTTTGAATATGTTTGAATATGTACATATTGTGCATGTTTAACCGGAGTGTTGCTGGGCAAACAACATATATCATAAATGAATGGCTGGGTTTTTAGGGGACTATCTATGTGCATGGGATCGCCTTCAAGTCTCCAAGTCATTTCACGATATTCCAGGTACCCTCTGGTAAACGTTTACATAGCGAACTGGAAAATCACGATTTTGAATGGGTAAATCCACTACTTCTATGGCCATTTTCAATAGCAAACTGTTAGTTTACCAGAGGGTATTCCAGGTATTCCAATAACCATGTGTTTCTGCCCTGACCAATCGACCAGTCCCAAGAATCCCCAACGTCAACAAAAACGTCGTCCACGTGCACTGAGGCATTGACAGGCCACATGCAGCATGTTGTTGCCGAACTCATCCTCGTCCAATCATGGAGGTTTACGCCATGCAGGGGTTGATTGGGGTAAACAATCCCTTTAATGAGGCCTGATTTGTCTGTTTTTTTTTTTAAACTATTTTGAGGTATCCTTAGATTTCCATCAATTTCTATGATTCCAAAACAAACCACATGTTTGGCCCTTTATATTTGGGTATACTTGGGTGCTTTCCCTTGCTGCAATCCAAAGTTGGCTCGTGTATGTTGCCGCCGATGCGCGCAGCTGTGACGCAGACAGCGTGCAAGAAAAATGTTGGATCTCTACAGCGCACAGCTTTATATTACCCTCTGGTAATTTAACGTAGCTATTGAAAATGGCCATAGAAATAGTGGATTTTCCCATGAAAAATGGTGATTTTCCATAGTTATGTTAAATTACCAGAGGGTAATTTGTATCTGATCCATTCTGTAACTTTCAAATAGTTTCCGGATTGTTGGAACACATATCCTGGATGTGCTCATAAGGTTCATATAGATTCACATGGAAAGTTTCAAAGCTGCTTCAAAAAATCAATTGAGGCTTCAAAATCCAAAGCCATCCCATTTCATCCCCAACAGGACGAATCATCCCTGGCATCTGGGGCCACCAGCCCTAGCTTCCAGGATGCCGCTCTCCTGTTGAATGATGGCCTGCCATCCAGAACGTGCACTGCAGAAAAAGCGGGACAGGATCATGTTCAACCGTGCCTTTGATTTGTTGAAGTTTACATCAATAAGCATACTGATGTGACTATATATATATTGAATATAGATTCTCATATATATATATAATACATATTAGCAAATATGTAAATATATGTTATATACCGTAAATGTATGTAGTACATGAATCTGTTTGGGATGGCATGGCGGTTCAATCGACCATGTCGAGATGTTTGCTCATTTTTTGAGTGGCCAGATACACAGTCGTGACGCTTCCCTAAACATCACTTGAAGTATGAGTGCCACCCAATATTTAAGCATTTTTGAACCACTGTTTCAGGCGTACAAAACCATACAAAATCTAAGTTTGAAGATGTAGCTCATGAGCCTCAACTAAGTGCCGATGCTAAGTTCACTTTGGAGACTAGACTTTTAACTCACCTTCTCACAGGATATGGAAAAAAAAACATGATATAATTGTCCTAAGGAAACCATAGCTTTTCCACATCTGTGGAAACGTTTACCCAGCAGCCAGCGCCTCAATCGCCTCGTAGCGATTGTGACGAACAAAGGAGAAGGCCACCTGAGTTCGGCGGCCAGGGCCAGGCAGGGCCAAAGACAAGCACTTTTTTTTGGATAACAATGTTTTTTTGGGGGGAAAATGCATACCCTCTGATTATTTATCACAGCTATGGCAGCTATGGATGAAAATGGCCCATCTATTGATGATTTACGTACTAAAAATGGTGATTTCCACAGCTATGTGACTTTACCAAAGGGTAACAATAATAGGAATGAGTAACAATGGGATTCATAAGGAGACAATAGTGGGATTCTTTCCCAACACTGTGATGATCATGGTATCATTGCAACAATGATGATGGGATAATAGCGGGGAGAATCTTGGGTAACAATGGGATGATGGATGATGAATAAGATAATTGGATGAGATTGGGATAAGCAGGGTATTGGGGGCAATAAACCCCTTTTCTTCATTTTGGGGAAAGACCAAGAGTAGTAAACGGCTGCACATGGTCGCCCCAAAAATATTTGGTATACGACTGCACATGTTTTGCAGCTTGAACAATAAGGGAAACCCAATAGTAGTTGCGATACGAAAATAGGGCTTACGAAATTGGGTATACCTTTTGTGATGGGCTGATGTAAAATGACCTACTTTATGTTTTTCCTATTGTTTCCTATTAAAACTCTCCATTTTTTCAAAGATTTTCCCATGATTTTCCAGCTACGCCAGGGAACGTTGTCATGCTTCTCGAAGTCGGCAAACTCGTCGTCCTCGATGAGCTCGCCATCCTCCGCTGGGAGTGACCCCCTGGAGATCCCATTATAATTAGAATCATTAGCCAACAAATATATTTATATAGAATGATTATGATTATAATCCATTTCTGGAATATATATATGTATGTATATATATATGTATGTATGTATGTATGTATGTATATATGTATGTGTATATATATGTGAATTATTATGAATTATGAATATATCATATTACATTAAATTGTATATCGATAATAACAAAACGTGGGATGTATGATATATGATATACTTAATGGATCTTAATGGTATATTTTTCATGAGCTCCCATTCACTTAGTAACTAACTGTAGATCCAATTTTCCTCACATTCATGGTATACGTATTATTAATGTATTATTTTCATGGGCTCCTTGCACCAAACGGGATGATTTTCCAAGTACATTCCTAATAGATGCCCATATTTATATGGGTATAGCTTTAAAATTGAATACCCCAATTATTGGATGGTCCCCCAGCTCCCTAATTTTGATCTATACCCATACTCTATTTGATATGTACACTCCTCTAAACAAATCTAGATGTGGAAAACCCACTCTTTGTAGATCATTTTCCAAACGGAGAACCATGGGTTTTCCACATACCCCAGGGTACATTTCCGCCCGCGGAAATTGGAGAAACAATAGGATGGAATTGCTTGTGATTTGGAGAATTGGGGAAACATGTGGGGAAATGTATCCATCTTGGAAACATCTGGACAAATTGCTCAGAATGGCCACAACATTGGAAAACTTGCGAAGAATGAATTAAGGGAACATCTGATGTCAAGTTGCGGCGGTTTAGGCGCGGATTTTGATGGGTTCTATATGCAGTTGCCTCAAAGCGGGTAGAAGGTATGACAACTTCAGTTGACAGCTTGTCTACCAGCTAATCACCAACCTGGAGGTCCGTGAAGTTTCTTCTTCCAACATCAATACGTTCCATATTTCCTTGAAGGAGGTGCCAATCCAATTCATACCAATCCTAGAGATCCCCATCAATCCTGTTTAATCCGCCAGTCTCAACCAATCCTAATCGTCAGGGCTTGGTAGTCCAACATTTTTTCACATCACCCAAGAAATATTGATGGATTCATCATCTCCAACAGATACAAGATCTTTCAAGTGATGTTCAAAATCCCATAAAATCCCCAAGCCATGGGACATTTACCAAACCCTGCTCATCCGAATCATTTCCAGTCTTACGATGTCTTGCGGATTTCATCGCCACTTCCTTCCTTCAACTGCACCCGAAAACTCAACGCCTCGTTGTAGGTGGCTGGCTTGGGAGGTACCACCAAATGAGGCCTGAAGCCGCCAAGGCACCCGAGCTGATCATGCAACCGTTTCGGTATAGATAGCTATGATGGCCATTTATAGTTGATTTACCCATTAAAAATGGTGATTTTCCACAGTTATGTCAGTTTACCAGAGGATAATGATGGTCAATATACTGTTAATCACGGTTAATAGTAATAGTTATTATATGGTTAATGATGGTTAATTATGATATAACTGGCTGGTGGTTGACCTACCCCTCTGAAAAATATGAGTTCGTCAGATTGGGATGATGACATTCCCAACTGAATGGAAAAATATAAAATATTCCAAACCACCCACCAGATAAGTATAGATGATTGTAGATGGCCCGTTTAGTTGGATGATTTACCGATGATATTGTGATGATGATTCTCCATAGCAAAGTGTTAAAATACCGGAGACTCTACGTCAAGTTTTAACTTTGAAATCCACAATATACTTTGAGATTGCCATATATTTTCAGTTTTTAATATGATTATAATATATATATACTTTGCCCATCCACCCATGATCTATCCGGGCGCCGATACCAGGATGCCAAGTGGACGAGGGAACGAATGGATGCCCTCCGATCCAGCCCCAGTTCCGCCCAGCGGGACGCGCTAAGCCCAGCCTGTTGTTGCCCATGACCAAACTGATGTCTGGATTCATCATGTCGCCAATGTATGGAACGATCGCCTCGCAGCCGCGAAAAGTCAAAAGTCAAGAGGCAACTAGGCCTAGGCAACGAAAATCTGAAATAAACGCCAAAAAGGGACCGCAAAACGAATAGATCTTATGAATTCCTATGATAAGAATTTCAACGCGAGTAATGCTGAGGGATAGGACTCTAATCATGGCTGAAGGTTCAACTGACTACCCTTGCTGCACGTACGCTATCCAAAACAAATGACTGAAAAGCCTGGAAAAAATCTGTGCGCGTCAATGTGGAACATGTAGCTAGGTGTGGTCATTATTTTTGGGTGTTATCCATATCTCAAACAATCTTCTGTCTCTAGGCTGCTTGTGTACATTCATACCCCACTCCAAAAAGCTGCTTTGACTCAAGTTGAAGCTGCTTGACCTTCCTACGCCACAATTAATTCCTGAGCAGCTACGGCTGGATCCAAGCACCAACTCCTGGCCCGCCTTCTTGGCTGACGCTGCATCGGGGTGCACCAGCAAACGTACGTAGCACTCGCCCCTCATCTTCTCCTGCAATCGTAAACGATTTTGAAATTCACAGCCCGGATATCAACCACTGTGATCCCCCAAATCAGTATTCCCCTCCCCTAATGTTAGATACGAGTACCGGCCCGACATGGGACCCAAAAATGAATTTGATCCAACACTAAACCAGGCTTTCTAGAGGGGTATTCAACAGTAGTCGAAAGGGAACCAATGGCACAATCAACTGCTTCTTTTTCAGCCCTAAGGAGTGAGACAGCCCCACTAACTTGGATCATGATTGTACTGACCCCCAAGTTCAACCCAAACATCGCCACAGTTCAAGGCGATTCAACCAGTGACCTGTCCCGAAAAAAAACTTTGGATGAAGGGCAACTGGGAATCATGTCAAAGGAAAGCGTAGAACGTAGCCCCCAAGATAGTTGACGCAAATAACTAGCTGAATTCAATGTTTTATGGTAGATATAACTGCTTTCATGGTGTTTATAAACCAACAAACGTCACTAGGAGGAGGCCCCATCTTGTAGGAAAAGCAGTTCATGGACCACTTGGTGTTCCTTTGGTCACCAATCTTCACCAGCCTGAGTGAAGGCGTTGACGTCCATGTTGGTCATGTGCACCTAAACCCCAGCGGGCTCATCCCCATGAATTTTGAGGGGATCACCCCTCTTGTGTATAGTTGTAGCCCACTCTCTATGTCTAAGGTCCTACTATTATAAAGTTTACTGAGGTGTTAATCGGCATGTCAGCCCACTACTCAGTCTTGTTCTGGCCTTCCAACCATACGCAGTAGTGAAATGTAGATGTTCAATAATGTCCAATGCATTAGAAGTCATAAGTACGCTACTGAAAATGGAAAGCATCCAGATTTTGATTGTATAGATCCGCATATATGTAAAACCACGCTATGTAACATCCATATCTATCGCGTATGTATGAAAAATTGTACATAGTATATATATATATATATATATTATTATTATTATTATTATTATTATATATATATTATATTATATATATTATTATATATATATTATATATATATTATTAATTATATATAATATATTGATTATATATATATACTATGTAGAATATCTCACATACACACATCAAGCACTCGTTTTCCTCAAGCCCATCTGATGTGCGGCCGAAGCCTTTAACTGCTCCACCCACTGCAGAAATCATGCTCCAGCCAATGAACGCCAATGTCAATTTCACGCCATGGGCTGACAAAGTAACGGCCAAAACCAACAGAAACTCGTCAAAGCAAATTTATGTAGTTTATGTATGTTCGAGGTCTTGGTCAATTTTATGTGTAGTAGAGTCTGTTTCTGTCTAGTTTATGATAGTTATTTACCTTTATCGAACCGTTGATGTTGTTATTCAATTACTGTATTGATCATGGAAATCTAAGGTTACCCCCGCAATGGATCCAAATGGTAAATGTCCCACACATTTGGTGGCAAGATGTGGCAAGGCCTTCGTTGTTCGGGGTACCGGAGGGTTTCTCCAAAAACACTGTTTATACACCAACATGGCCATATTAGTAGGGAAAATATGGGAAAATTAGAGTTACCCTCTGGTAAACTAACATAGCTATGGAAAATGACCATTTATAGTGGATTTACCCATTAAAAAATGTGATTTTCCATAGTTATGTTAGTTTACCAGAGGGTAAACCCTGGGATCTGGGGGTTCCTTAGTTTCAAACAAACTCCAAAGTCGATCTGGAATTGGTGATAAATCATGCAGGCTTGTCAATGACTCTGCTGTCATAATCCAGAATCCTCAGATTAATAACTGTGCACTGTGAACCCAGGATAAACAATCTTTGTTCATCAATTAGGGGGTACCCCCTAACTATATAATTTGTGTTGCAGTTCACATTCATCCTGGGTTGATATAAGGTGTGCCCAAAAAAAGTGCCACAGTTTGTCTGAAAATCTACGGGAAAACCCCAGTCGTCCGTTTCGGATTCAAACCAGATTTTCTCCACATTGAAATCATCATCCTACTTGGATGTGCGTAGGGAACCCGAACAAAATAGACAATGTTCCCTACTATATATATATATGTATATATATATATATATGTATATATATATAGACATAGTTTCCTCATTTCTAGCAAAATTTTCCATTGGGAAAATGCATCAAAAAAAATGACAATCCGCGAATCCAAGACTATGATCACTATAATCACTATAATAGCTGTAGTGACATCCCACAAAAAAAAAAACGATGATTTCCTAGCTATAAAATACTATAAGACTCCGTTAATAGGGTTATACCGTTATTCTCCATAGAAAAAAAATACCAATATTGATATGTTACCAGTAATCAATATTTCCACTAAAAAAACATTATATATCCCATATGCTCCATGTATGGAAGATTTATCAACATTTACCTCAACAAAAACATCCACATGTAGGTAAATTTACCACCACCATGGAGCATCTGGGTAATTATGCATTTCTCCACTGTAAATCCAATATCTTGCATCCAAAAACTTTAACTGCTGGGCTGCCACGCCTCGTTGTCGTTGCGCTGAGCGCCCTTCGAGGACTTATCAACTGCGGCACGTTTCGGCGTTTTCCAAGGGGCACCAGGCGTAAGCATCAAAAGTGGGGATTGAACCATCAAACATGTGGATTCCAATCAGCCCAAATGACATGTTGCCAACAATAGGGACTGAACCTTAATGATGGAGATGGACCGGTCCCCAAAAAGAGGGTATGCTCCCAAATTGGCCAGTCTGATGAGAAGATGGTGAAGAAACACTGAAATCTATTTTAGCAAGGTAAAATTCCTTACTAAATCCATTCCTTACTCACCCTTAAAACAAATGGGCAAATGCAGGCTTAGCCACCGATGAAAGTGATGCAGAGTCCCAGATCGGGGCCGACGATTCGGTCCTTCAACAAATCGCCATAGTTGGGCGAAAAGAAAGGCGAAATAGGCAATGGTGCCTTTAACGAATTGATTGCCCTTCACTGCAACGTATTTATTTTACCCCGGGTAAAAATAATCCTACGTGGTTTGTCGGGGATTATGAACCAACACATGTGATAGCTCATAGGGGTCCCTATTCACAAACCAGGAAATGTCACGAAGACAGGCACGGCTATGAAGATGAAGTATCCCATTTATCGCAATAGATGGAGTGGCTGTACCAAGCCTTAGTCATCTAGTTTGGTTGATCCAATGACTCGCGAGGTAAACACAATAATAAACAACTATAACTGGGATGATTCTTCGTGATCCTAAGTTGTTGATTATTGGGATGGTTTCTTGCAGTTTCGTTTTCCCACATGTTTTCATTGTATGCTATTGTATAAATAATTACATATATATATAGTCTATAGATCACCAGTTAAGTCATCATCAAGTCACCGTTTGTCATGGTCACCATGAAAAGTCATTAACATCTATTAATCACGAATAAACAATGACTGTTTCATCTTCATTAAGAATTATGATAATTGTCCCCCAGAAGATAGTAACTGTCATTTATTATAACACGAACTTATCACCATGTTGGTAGGATTCTACCTTCCTATATAATCCGTTCTATCTATTTGACGATGACTATACTTAAATCACATTTTTTGTTGCAGGCCTGCAATGCCACCACCTGCTTGTAAGGCTCGTGGCAATGCTGCCTGGCCCATCTGGCCCATGGAGCTCACAGGGTGTCTTCCAAATGCGGCTGGAGAATGAACTCATAGAATCGTTTATTATGGCTATATAATCATGGAAAAACATATAGAGACATGGATAATAATTGCTAAAAAAACAACAACATGGATTATTTGATGGTTAATAGTGGTTGATAATGAGTAATCGATAATCATGGATTATCTATTTGCTAATAGTAGTGGTTGATAATGGCTAATAATTACTGTAACCATCCCGTCCCCCGTTATTAAACACCCCCAGAAACCATGGCGGTGTGGGTGATTGGTGATGGGATCAAAACGGACCATAAAAGGTGTGGTGCAGCAGTTTAAATGGTGTTTTCTGTTGAGAAACAAATCCTTCCCAAAAAAGCGACCAGTTACAGTTTCATATTTTTTTGGTGTAATAGGATACTCATGTTTGGTTTTCCACTGGAAAAAGTCAAGGATAAACCATGTAGAGAACTCGTTCGCCAGCATGATCTACAACTAAGTTTCCCTACCACATTACACTTTCATTTTTTGGGGAAAAATACCATACTCAAATCAGATTGTTTTTTTCTCTATCGATAGCTGTCTGTGGGTTGCTTAAAGTGGGGATCCCCAAGTCACCAAAGTCATCATGGGTTATATAACCTAAACACTGAGTCATGGTCATCCATGAGTCATCCATGACTTGCATGACTTGGGGCATGACATCATGACTTAGGAAAGCTTCAGAACTATAAATTACCGTCTGGTAATTTCACAGTTTGCTATTGAAATCTATTGAACATGGCCCATTGAGTTCGTTGATGTACCTATTAAAAATGGTGAGTTTCCAGTTCCCTATGTTAGTTTACCAGGATGGGTATTGGTTAGTACAATCCCAAAGAATCGCCAAGCAACAGGCGTTTTGAACACTACTCATGAAATAGTTAAGAACCATTAATAATAATCAATCATTAATTTCATGAGTATTAAGAACCATTAAATGGTGATTGATGGTTGTTAATGGTTCTTAATACTCATGAAATCTGGGTAAATTATATTATTTCACTAACCTGAATTGAGGCAATGATTGGGGATGATTTCCCTATAAAAACCATGATTCCAGTGAGGATGAAATAGTTTCATCTTCAAATCAACCCAGTCGTCACACGTCACGCCCCACCTTGACACCGTCCCCCGGCTCTGCGAAGGCAGGAGGTTCTGGTCGCTTCATGCTGGGCTGAAAGCCGCCTCACGGATCGTTGCGCGCTTGAAGGATGGGATTTTTCGGCCGTGAAAAGAAATCATGGGGGCCAAAGAGAGGTACCAATGGAAAGTGTGTTTTTTTTTCTGGTGAAATTGCTTATTAATTAGTTCTTTGATTTCTAGAACAAAAAAGTCATCAAAAAAAAAACTGTGTGACCTGGATGATTATATATATATATATTATCATGGTTCATCCATGGATAATCTCCAAATTTCCAGAGGGACTTTCCGGCAATGGCAATAGCTCCACAGTTATGGGACAAAGCCCACCCAAAAATACCGGTACCTTAAAATAGCTGGTGAATGCTGGTGAGAATGCTGGTGAATGTTCCCACAAAATCTGGCTAAATAACCGGTTTTTAAATGGTTTGGAGCCATCCCGATATTGGGCTTCTACTAAACTTTTGAACAAAAATCATTACAATTCATTATTGGAATAGCTGCAAACAAACCAGTAGAACTAGTTCGCAACAAGATCAACAAGGTTGATCAAGGTTGTTGACACTGCTCACGTACTAGAGGATCATGAAACACGGCTGGGAAATCCGCCAAAAACGGTAAGGAAATCATCGCCCTCAGGATACTCACTTGGATGTCAAGTTGAAAGGAAAAAAACCCATCCCCTATTCACATTAAACACCCCCAAACAAAACCCTGCTTTAGTACTAGGGGATTTACACTTATTTGGACGCTTCCAATCCATACAGGCACCATGGTGACTTGGGGATCCTCCATTTTCAGAAACCCCCATTTGGAACCATTCAGTGGGGGCGGCAAAAAAAAAACGGAGAAAACTTGAGCAACTTCATCTCAGCGACTTAATCCAGCTCCATGTCCACTAGGACGCATGGTTTGAGATCCCTGCGCCGCGGGGGAATTTTGCAGATTATCCAGATGAAACAATGGGGGAACATTAAGTTTTAGGCCGTATGCTGGGATTTTACAGCTCCAAAGTCTGAATAAACTAAAATAATTTAGGCACAATCGCTTAGGAAATGGTTGAGAAACACGGCAACTGGGGGGGAGGTATTCCATTCTTTCAGGAGGCTATGAGCATACTATCAGCGGTTACGATGGCTTGTCAACATCACACCCTACTCAAAAACACAAAAATGCCTACACGATACTTGAGTTTCTCTGAAAATATAGTACCTCACCATTTGATGGTTAAGCATATGTTATCCTGTTATCCCATCTTGATGGCCATTTTAGGGGGTCCCATTTTCAGACCCACCTCCCACAAACATCTACGGCTCAATACGTGTCAAAACCTGAGGCCGTCTAAAACCACATATTAATTGTTTATGTCGATGTTTATTTTTTTAAGGATATAATATATATATATTATATATATATATATAATTATATATATATGTGGCTTTGATATGTTTGTGTACCTTTATAGGTAACGCAGTAAACCCAGCAGGAAACCTTCAAGGAAAAGTGGTTGACACCAAGTAAATAAAGATCTTTAGTGGTTCAAGAACTGGGGTATGTTTGTGGGGTTTAATGGTGTCATTTTTTTAATGGTTAAAGACGCTTCAAGGGTATGGGTAAAATTGAAAAGATAGAATTGGCTAACTCACCATTTTTTGAAATGAGAACAACCTGCATCCAGGACTCAACAGTTCCTAAGAATCAACCAGCCTATGATCAACACAAATATCAAACAACCAGCCATGGAAAGCACATCTTCCAAATAGCGTCATGTCATAGATGCTTCCAAGTTTTCCAAAGCAAACCACAGAGGGTTTTATTTCCATAATCTAGATCTTTTCGCGCGCCAGGCATTCCATACTTGCAATAATCAACAGCGATGGGGCGATCTGTCCGGCTTGCTGAAACAATGTCAAACACATATTGCACCATCCCATGTTCATCATTCTTACCTCCTGAAACTTCCTAATTTCTGTTGAATTGCTAGAACATGCTAGAACATGCTAGACCTATCTATCTATATATGTGTCATGTTTGTGGGGTATATTCCCATGATATTCCCATGAATCTCCACATATACAGTCATTCTATCCTCATTCACACCCAAATCCCTTGATTGTTGGGCAAACATGTGATTATACATCCTATGGATTCCTATGATACTGTGGATGGTTGCGAAATCCTGCATCACCAACCGGATGGTTGAAACCCTACAAATAATGGGATAAACCACCGTTTTCAACTGGTGCAGGATTTCCATGACATCCTCATTACACCCAGATCCGTCACCATGGCCATGGCGGCCATGCCGGCCACGACGCTCGCACCTGAATGCCAGCACCCCCCAGGCGGTTCGCCAACTTCGTGGCAAGGGAATCCAAAAACCTGGCGCAGTTGAAAGATGTTGAAATCCCTTCCTAATATGAACAACACCTCCTAGAAACCATGATTAATTAATATTAATTCTCATGATTTAGTGCTGGGAATTTCCATTCATGATTGGAACTAAAACATTTCGGGGGGTGTTGAATACGGGGATGGGATTACTTAGGGGGATTACAATGTGGGATTACATCATCACAATATGATCATACGCAGCCACCATGAATATCCCATGATCATCATGGCCCAATGGCCCAAAATGGGCCAGTATCTCGAGGGATTCTGATGAAATATACCTAACAATGTGGTATAAATAACATTAAAATACATTAAATAACCAATTATAGCCACTAATCATCACTAATAAGACCAATAACCATTATATAACCATTATTAACCATTAGTGATAACCATCAATTAATAACCATTACCCTCCGGTGTCATCAACCATGGCTAGCTGGCTGGAACATCCATCACAATATGATCATGAATCATAACCGTTCCAAAACCAATTCTAACTATTCCATGGAAAATTGTGGCATTTGGGTGTGTCTGAAAATGATTCTTATTAGACACCCAATTTATATTCCAATATTATCAATTTATGGCATGTTCAAACGGGGAAAAATATGGCATGGTCCATCAAGTTTGGGGTACCCTCTGGTAAACGTTTACATAACTTTGGAAAGATCCACCATGTTGAAGGGTAAATCCACTATTTCTATGGCCATTTTCAATAGCAAACTGTTGAGTTACCAGAGGGTACGACAATGGGACCATGGGAGGCATGAAAAAAACCTCCCATTCTTTGAGCCAGGCGGCACGTCATGGTGGAAGTTGGATCATCCCATTTCTATGGTTGAAAATTCAAACAAAACAAATGCAAAACAAAAACCATCAACCAGTTATCATCATGTTCGAATATCTCCATTATATATAATGTTAGATGGTTCGCGATGCCGAAAATTATGGCAACCACCAAAAAGATAGAATAGATTTTAGAAAAGCAATGTCCCACTATTTTAGTAGGAATTTACTTTCAACCCCTCTGAAAAATATGAAAGTCAGTTGGGATCATTCTTCCCAATATATGGGAAAATCATAAAATTCATGTTCCAAACCACCAACCAGGAATTGACTTCTATTTTTCTGGGGGGGATTGCCATACCCTATGGATCCAGGCACTTCCACATCTTCCACCAAATCATACCCCATCCCCAGTCATATCCATAGGGATAAGTTTGCTGATGAAATCCAATCGTTGATTAAATCCCAATTTTTACTGGCTGAGTCACTATTTTTCCGGGATCACCCTCCTGTAAACTAACATGGATGTGGAAAAACACAGCCTGTGCATGCATTTGTAGATAATTTTCCAAACGGGAAACCATTGTTTTTTTTCACACATTGTTGTATGTTTACCCGGAGTAAATACCCATCATCCGAACCATTTCATCTCCGTGCCTGTCATCTGCTAACAACTCCTCCACTTTGCGCGTCTCACCCATATGTGGCACCTCAAAAGGAGTTGAGTGCAGCAAAGATGATGGGTTTGCCTGGAACAACTGGTGGGAAAAGTGGCAAATTCATGGGAAGAGATGTCACAAACTTGGATAATCCCTTGAATTTTGGCGGGATGTTGGCCACATTTTGAGAACAAATGCAACATGGATTCACCTGGAAAAAATGGACCTGTCTTAAGCGTCAAAACTGGTGGGAAGGTGGATGGATATTTGATCAGCATGAACACGGGGAATATAATCTGGTTGGCGGTTTTAACCATCTTGAAAACGGGGAGTATAATCTGGATTATCCCATCTATTATGGAACATAAAAAATGTTCCAAACCACCATGTTTTCGGTGCTGATGCCTGTTCCAAACCACCAACCAGTAATATAATGATATAATTAAGCATAGTGAAGCAGTCAAATTGAAGATGGAACTTTGGAAAATGGCAAGTTTCGATAGGAAACTCTTCTTCCAAAGACGTTTCTTTTTGATTGTTGGGTCTGGCTTTCCGGGTCAATCTTCCTCAGCCGCATTGAAAAAACACCCAAAAATGTGGTTCTTCCCCAAAAACATGGGTAGGAGATCCCTAAAAGCCTCAACATCCCCTGCTGCCTGTTATTTTACTAGGGGAAACTGTGGTTGAGGTATCAGATTACCATCAATGAAACCATGTCCGGTTTCAGTAATACAACCTAGGTGCCTAGCCAACAATACTTGGTGGGTTAACCTTGATAGCTTGTGGTTCTCAAGACACAGTGGCTGGCTGTGTATTATGCGTCCTTTCAACCTAGTAGCTCTATGTCCACATCCACCAAAAAATATCAAAAAATATACCACAAACGCTGGGATCTGCATAACAACTGATGTTGGATAATCAATTTGAACTCATGACAATATCCTGAAGTATGAAGTAATTATATACTGTACATCATTTGAATGTGGAATGACATTTGATCATTTGGATTCACTTGGTATCGTATCATAACTACCCATGGGGGACCTTTGGTTCAGTCATCGACCATATCACAGTGTTTCTTTGGTCCATCTCCGTCAACATCTACCACTTGCAACCAACAAAATACAACCAAAGAACCTAGAAAATTATACCCAGACCATCCCAAGTCCATCACTTAAGTCCATCAAATTATCCTTATTTCAATAGACTTTTGGAGAACTAAGTTTCAACATGTTTCAACCGTGTTTTACAAACACTATACGAAATTCTCATTGTACCATCATAGAATCCACATGTTCCCCTTGCTATTCGCCATCACCAAAGTGCAGCGTCGGCTGAGAAGCCGGGCATGCCGCGTCTCCTGATGGCCACGGTGATGATCATGTCCGTTGAAGGCTGTTGGGCACATGAATTACCAAAAAAATACATGCATGTATCAAAATGTCAATATTTACATATATATATATATGTTTATTTGTTTATTTATTTGTTTATTTATTTGTTTATTTATTTGTTTATTTATTGATTTTTAATATATATATATATATATATATTATCAATATCAATATCAATATATCAAAATATATCAATGAAACCTGGGAGAACAAAAAGTAGGGATTATACAATACCGTTAAAAAAAAAAGAACATCACGAACAAAAAATAAGGAAGGTAGTTTCCCGTGGGAGGTGACTATCAAACCCAAATGCACTACGTATGGAATATCAACATATATTAGCCAACATTCACCTAAACATTGCCATCAAATGTAGGTATATAAATAATCTTAAATATACCATGCATGTAAAGTCGGGCCATATGCAAATGGTTGGCAAGCGATTGCCAAGTGCTTGTAAAATGATTGGAACGTGGTTGTGCTCCGCTATTGAAAATCATGGTTGGGAAATGGTTCTTAAATGGTTTGTACTTCGGGATACAACCCCACCAATAAAAATGAGTAGGTCCCAAAGTTGAATAAATACTGCAACATATCCCATTTTAACGTTATTTTTCTGACAATCCGATTAGTGCCCGTACATTCTCAATCTTTGACCGATACCCATCTGGAAACACGAATTCAGCCCATGTCATTTATCCACAGTGATGGTTTTCATGTCATCAAAACACACAGCCATTTGACAACCTCCACATAAACTGCAATTCACATATTCGCATAATCTCTAATAACATCTAAACCCCGCAGGTAGCTCTATATTGATTGTTTCATGGGTCTGCTTGGTTTTTTCCGAATTTTTGGTCCAGATTGTTTGTGTTTAGTTCCTTGTTGTTGACTTCTTTGCCAATTCCCACATATGTGGCCGATTCCCGACGAAAGACAATTTTGTGAAAATTGGATTTTTCCAATGTTTTTGTTTGTCAATGTTTTGTCAGTTGAGCCGTTGAACATCCCAAAAAAGAAACACATATTGGGCATGGTTTCTCTAAAGAGATGTTGTTTTTCCAAATGTTTGTTTCCACATCATCTCTTAAAACAACATAACAAAAAAAAAACATGTTGGAACACATGTGGAATAGTGTTTCTTTCTTTGGATGATGTCATTTTTTCAAACCCCTCGCCCACTCCACAGTCTACACCTCGCCCAAGCCGATGGAGGATGCCCGCGCACTGCCCGGGCTCCCGGGGAAGCCGGGGAAGCCTGGCTGCATCCCTGGGATCCGTGGTTTTTCTCCATAAACCATGGATATGAAAGTTTATAACCAGTGTCTTATAACCATAGTGTAACCATAGATACATAGATAGATATCGATAAATAGATAGATAGATAGATAGATCGATAGGTAGATAGAGTGAGTATTACAACATCAGTCTTTGTAAGCATATTATACCATTCTTTCGGCCCAGTTATAGATGGGATATCTCCAAGTTCTAGATGGTATACCCCAGCTCAAAGGGGCAGTATCATATCCCAGTTGTAGACGGGATATCTCCAGTTTTGGGATGATTCCCATTTTCCCAATTAGAATGTTTGAGAGGTCAGAAACACATCTACGAACCACATCTCCGATTCCTGGTTGCACCCCAATGGCATTTGGTTGGACCGCTTTGCTTTTCTGTCCAGATTCACAAGAACCATAGAAATCACAGATCTTGCAGATTGTTACAGTTCTTCACTATTTCACTGTCATATCCATATGAGCAAGTGCCAAAACCATCCAAAACCCATGAAAACCCCATAGATACAGTACCAGCTTGTCGATGCACATGTGTTCATGATCTGCAAGTTCGGGCAAAAAAAGTCTTTGCGGCTCGGACCATAACTCCATTCTGAGGGATGAGCAATCAATACTGTAGTAAACACAATGCCAAAAGACATCAACTGTTCACCCATGACTGGACATAGCAAACATCATCCCAGGCAAACGGGGTATACCCTCAAATGATTTAAAGCCTCAATACTATTGGGTTTACCATACCACATGATCAATAAAACAGACCTGGAGAAATCCGACCAGTTGTGTAACATCATTGTTTGGTTGATCATAACATTGATTTTCAATAGATCAGATCCATCTCTAAATGGAGCCCCAGAAAGTGGGGATAACAATTCACCCAGGGGTAACTCATGAGTCATTGAGGTTATCTGAGATCAGTGATCTGTTTTGTCACTCTGGTGATCAGGGGGCGGAGAAAAAACCTACCTTTGGTGATGGAAAAAAACTCCTAAGCTCCGGCGTTGGCGACTCCAGTGAGGCCATCTGGGATTTTCTGTCAGCACTCAGCACCTGGCAACTCCATGCGCCTGCCTCTGTTGAAGCTTCATCCCGTAGGTTTGCAGTGTCCAACGATGACGCTGAACACCATTGTCAGATCAAACGCAACTGGTACATGTGAACCTCCATGGCACCTTCTATGCTGCGTGTTCAAACCCTTCAGTGACTCATCAATTGCCAGCTGCCGAGTTGCCACATCAATATGGCGGGTCACCGAATGCTGAGCCCCATCCTCCGGCCATTATAATCAAAGCTGGAAAACCCCTCGATTCGTGTCCCTAGCCACTCAAAAAAGGTAGAAGGACGTAGAAGGTAACATCTGAATAAAAAAATGGTAAATGTTTAAAAAGTGATAAGAATGGAAAATCATGGAACATCCAGTTTAAATCAAATTTAGGTGGTTTATAGATGTTTATAGAGGGTAACAACCTCTTTCCTTTTGGAGGTTACTCTACACATCCTGACGCTAGGCTCCAATGGGCTGACGGCACCTTCGACTTCGGGCAAGCCGGTTGCCACGGGTGTCGCAGGCGCTGACAACTGAGGAAGCGGCTGGGGAGGGGAACTCGCCATAGTCAATAGAGGTCTATTTTGGTGGGTATACCAACCTACTTGGGGCCCGGGGTGATTTTAATGGCCCCAAATAGTTGATAGTTGGGGATGGTTTATTGTTGGGTTTAGATGGGTTTAGTATACATCAGTGTCCATCTGAGACCATGCAAAAATATGAGGACAACATCGCCGGATTCTGCGTTCGTGGATGATGATAATATATGATAATCATAACCCCCAGTATATGTCAATATATGTCATTACATGCCAACAATTTTCGATATCTTGGTTATAGTATAATCCCCAGCAAAACCATCAACCATCCCAGGGCTTTTGGTTCACAATTGACTATATCAATATACCATTTGGTCGAGCTTTGCAGGACCTCGGCAATGATGTGACCATCGGGCCCAAAGGTCTTTTTTAGAGCAATGATTGGGTGGGAAAAACATTTAAAAAAAAAACTCAATTGATCATATAGAGGTTATGAATTATGGTGAATTATGATCGAATATTGCAGAGCCATGGTCAAATAATGTCAAATATGTCAAATGTTGGTGGAAAACTCGGTGTTCAAAAGCTACCTCCAAGTAATCGCACAATATCACACGTATTCAACATAGCTAGAACAAGTTGTGCAGCATCAAGTGCATTTCTTGGAAGTTCCGCCATGATGAGTCGCCAATTGACGTCTCCATCATCTAGAAAGCCACGGTAAAAAAAAAGAACAACGGACCTCAGAGATAGAACCTATAACAATGGCTTGGGGAAATCATATCTCTCAACACATCTGATGATTTTATCGCCTATCAGTAGTTCCTCATAGTTCCTCATCTCTCATCAGGATCCGGTTGCATTCGTTTCTGCCACTTTGCCGGTCTATCCATCTATCCCTCAATCCATGTCCTGTATTCCTGCGCATTTTCCCTTTACCATCCTTTACCTATATATCTATGATCTATCCACCAAGTCATCTGCTACCACTTGGGGATGATTCCCCCAACTGGAAGCCATCATTAGTGAGGTTAGTTAACCAACCGTTGGTGAAATATCTCTTTATATCCGCCGACCCCGGCCTTGGCCAAGGCAGGGGCGGCGCCTGGGACCACCGCAGGTGTGGAACTTCTCCTTCTTCGCTGTCCAAGGTCAAACCCATCTCGCAGCCATCAAGCTGCCCCAAG
>Ga0126342_10001281_pt1 | contig 34540 bp, 28 predicted proteins | sample Cyp1metagenome_FD_92528 | JGI IMG/M metagenome (GOLD analysis project Ga0126342, IMG submission 92528) | Coral microbial communities from Lord Howe Island, Old Settlement Bay, Australia - Cyphastrea 1 metagenome | ecosystem: Host-associated > Invertebrates > Cnidaria > Coral ...
AAAATGACGATGGACACGTCCAAAGTGCTGCGCCTGCCACGAAAAATGCAACACATCTTCTGAAAACGTCGCAAAAGTATTGCGCCTGCCACACAAAACGACTTTCGACACGTTACAGAACACTTCTGAATGTCACAAAGTGCCACGCCTGCCACGCGAAACGAAGCAACGAGACGTCTGAAACCTCCAAAAATGACCACCTCTGCAGAACTTACCATAAGCACGGCCATACGGTCCTCACGCGAACGGTTGCGAACGGTTGCGACCGTGAACGCAACGTCGAGCGAACACACCCTCAACCCCCAGAACCCCAAAGTGAAACGGGAACCCTTGCTACGCATTCGGGAAAAAAAAATGCAAAAAAAAAACACGATATTATCTGATCCATGCGACATTGAATGTTGAATTCAGGGTCCATATCAATGCCCCTTCACCGAGTTGCAAGTGAGTGGTGCACACGTAAAATTGCCTCAGCTGCCGCTCAAAACTCTGGTACTCCCATCAGACGTTTGACGTTTCAACCATGATTCCCCATATTTTTTTGAGGGAGGTTTGGCGTGGTGATTATATCAAAGGAAACCACATACTAAGACTTGAAATTTGCATCATAAACCATGATTCCCCCCATTTCAATCCATTTCAGGGGGAGTTTCTCATCACAATATCCCCAATTTCATCAGCCCAGCATAGCCCAGCTTCTGTCGATGAAGTCGGTGATCCAGATCTTTGAACTGCAACAGGACGCGCACTGCGGCCTGGTCGCTCTGGCTGCATCCTGCAACATGACATGAGGGGTCCTGGAACTAAAAGGTGGGGCCCCCCAGTGATGTGAATGTTGGTTGAAACACCCCATGAAGACAATAGTTATATAATGTTAATATCATTAATATAGTTATTTTCCCCCAGAAACCAAAATTATTGGAGTTATGAACCAAAGTAGCCATCGTTTGAGGGCACCACCTTGTATAGTGGCGCACCAAAAAGATGCCAAAAAGGCTGGAACCAGGATGTTGCAGAAGGTACTTCGATGATCATAATTTGTGTCAACGGTTAAAAGGATTCAATCTTTTTTTGCACGATAATCTACGGCTCATGGAGATTCAGCTGTCTGTACAAATTATGATCTGCTGATCTGTCACCCCTGAAGGTAGCCACAAAAAGAAAGTGGCAAAAATTGTAAAACAGAACATCAACTAATGGGTCCCTGTTATTTCCCTATTACCCTCTGGTAATTTGTCACATAGCTATTGAAAATGGCCCAGTCGAAATAGTGGGTTTTCCCATTTTTCCCATTAAAAATGGTGGATCTTTCCATAGCAAACTGTTAGTTTACCAGAGGGTATGTCCCTATGACTCAAGGCACAAATCAAGGCATCTCCAGGCATTTCGCATCGACCAAGGGCCAGCCAGTTCCCATCACTCCTGGCTCGTCCGAGTTCCCATCAAGGTAGGAATCGATATCTTTGTCGCCCGGCAGAACCAGGAATTCCTCACCAGAGATGCCCAGGGATGCCCCGGAACCATGGGAACCATCCCGTTCCCCCCGTTCCGCTTCTTGGAACTTGTTTGGCACAAATGTACACATCTACACCATGTTGTGAGTAGATATATGTTATACGTTGCATCAATGATGTTGGTTTATAGTGTTTATATGTAAGACTCTAAGACGGGAACAGTTCAGAGTTCAGTAAGACAGTACCCTTTTATGTCTCGGAGTCTGGTATGGGTGGCAATGGGTTCTTCACTGGTGGTGTAATTGACCAGGAGCAGATCAACCTTCCAGCTATATTAGGTGGTTTCAGCCCTGCTATCCCAGAATTCAATGAGTCAATTGATGTTTTCGTAGTTGTGGTTAATGAACCATACCAGCCACAGAGACCAGCAAACAAATCTAAAACTATCAACCTTTCAGCCATTCGAAGGGTGTCTTCGGCTTCATAAAGTGATAGCCTACGTCCCCTGTCTCATTGATCTGGAGGATAGCTAGGCGGCTGCCCCCAGGTCTCAGGCCAGAAGGCTGGGTCCCCGATGATGTCAAAGCGATCCTCTCGCCAAAAGATGGCTTGACCATCATCATCGATGGGCCACTCCTTGCCATCAAACTTCCTCAGCGTCATGGCACAGGGGAATTCTCCCGTCAGCACCTGGCCTTTGGAGCTTTCAAACGCTACAGTGGCTGCGGAATCCTGCACCAGTTGGTAACTAAGTTGGTAACTAATAGCAGTAACTAATAGTAACTAATAGTACCCTCTGGCTATTTAACATAGCCATGGAAAATGGCCCATAGAAATAGATGGTTTACCTGGGTTTACCTATTAAAAATGGTGATGTTCCATGGCTATGTTAAATAACCAGATGGTAAGTATATGAAACACTTAGTAAATCATGGGGTAAATATCATGGGATCACTAAACCATCTACCAGCTGCACCATCCGATCCGCTGGCGCAGTCGAGCAACGCCTTGTGGCCGCCGTCTTTCACTCGTTTCTCCAGGAAGTGACCTCTCAAGGATGGCCAAAATGATAGCACCATCAACCATAGTATAGTTTTGTTCATGGGGATTTACCCTCTGGTAAATTAACATAGACCCCGAAAATCACCAATTTTTAGAGGAAACTAATCTTCCAACCCTGGTAAACTAACACATATTTGGGGTTTTACCCTCTGGTAAACTAACAGTTTGCTATGGAAAGATCCACCATTTTTAATGGGAAAAATGGGAAAATCCACTATTTCGACTGGGCCATTTTCAATAGCTATGTGACAAATTACCAGAGGGTATAGGTTTTTTTTCATGGGGATTTAATTGGCTTAATGGAATTTACTGTGCTATCTTTGGGATATATGATAGTTACTCTTCAATGTATTTTACACAGCTGTGGAAGCCATGACCCATGTAGCTCGATGATTTACCTTTTGATTTGATGGTGATGTTCCATAGCTATGTAGCAAATTACCAATCTAGTGTCACCCAGGAGGAACTCAAACTGATGTGCTGACTTTGTCACTCTCTCTCTCTCTCTCTACATGGTCATTTCTTTCATTTTCACCTCTCTGGAATTGTAATCGCATGGTTCACACCAGCGGCCCATGTTTTTTTATTCGTAATTGCATGAAATTCATAGAAAGAAAACACATCAAAAATATCTATTATTATAGATATCATGCATCATATATCCATATCAATCATATCATATATCCAAACCAATCCATATCAATCCATATCATCCTTCCAATTTGGCGAGGCACGGGCCGTGGATTTGCCACGTTTCCAGCCACTCTTTGGCGCGAAGGACCACTGTGATTGGACCAGCCTCTCGCCTCGTGAAGCCCCTTGGGAATGCCATTGAAGTAGTAAATTAAATTATAACCAGGGGTAAATTAATGCAAAAAGATAGTAAATAAATAAATTCATGTAAATTACACTTTTCTATCTGAGGGGTTCTGTATGAATTTTCTTGAACGCATCTAGTGGAAAGATCTCATATTCCTCCAGTTGTGGCTGAAGAACCTGATCTTCTTCACCCCGTGGAGTTCATCCAAAGTCCAGCCATACGCCTGGTGGTGCAAGTATGAGCTTACAAATGGCTACAACCGTGGTTATAAAATGTTACCCTCTGGTAAACTAACATAGACCCTGAAAATAGACTAGTTTTAATCCAACCCCTATCTGCCAGGGTCTATGTTAATTTATCAGAGGGTATAAAACCCCAAATATGTGGCATATGGGGCCCCTATGGTGAAATCTATGGTGAAATCTATCCTCCCAGCACGGCGGGCTTGAAGCGAGGCACTATAGCTTCCCTCTCTGTCCTTCAACGGCTGGTACTCCTGCTCTCATGGATATCTCACGCGGGGAGGATCCCAGCCAAATTCCACAAAGACAGGCATATTCTGAATATGATGTTGTTTATATCACCTGAAACATTTGATACCGTATACATAGTTCACAATCTGGTCATATCCAAGATACCCTGTCTGAGCTTGTCCATATGGTATCTGAGAAGACTCGCAATTCTTCACTTGTCATTTGATTCATGCTTATTTGATCTTACTTGTTTGACATGTCCAGCAATCCAGCAATTGGCCTCTTTTCCCTGCTATGTTCATATTTGAATGACCTCTTTGGGGAAACCAAGAGCTGCTGGGGCTTGATCCTTGGCGTTGCTGCTACTGCAGGCATAGCCCAGCTGTTTCAGCTCGGACGCCAAAAAGCTGAAATTGTCCACCTCCTGCGGTCGCACTTGGGATGCCTCGACCTCTGGGTCCTCTGAAAATTTGGGATGGGCCCATCAAAACCCAATAAACATCCAGAAGTTTATCATGATTATGTCGCCACTTCATTGTTTTTTGGCACTCAATCACTCAAGTTCATGATGTTCCGCATGAAAACTGCGCTTTTAATGGTGCATGACCAGTCTGGGCGGTCCTGGAAGCATATAACATCAGGCTTCAACAGCGACACAAACCACACCTGGGATAGATTTGAAGGGAAATTCTCCATCCATCCAGATCTTTTTTGTGAAAAACACAATGTTTTCTGACGAAACGGCGTCAATTTTGCGAACCGTCAATTTTTGAGTTTGGCTTTACAAACCTCTTCATTGCCGTCAAAGCGAGGGTGTTCCTGTACATGTCAAACTGAAACCAAATCTGGGATGAGGCCCGCTTTTTTTTCCGCAATGAAATTGGCAAACAGGGACTGTCCGGTGGATCCTAGTGGTTCAACCATGAAGTTCCCAAAATGTGTCCAGTCCAAAACCCAAAAACTTTGTCTTTTGTGGAGACCTGGGGGGTTTGAAAGCCACGGGAGGCCACTGCCCCAAAGTCGCCGCAACACAAGGCAAACTGCCAACATAAACATATGAAGAATAAAACCATCGATCCATTTCAGTTCATTTCAACCCATTTCTATCCATGCTTTTCTGCATGTTTCTACCACGGTTCCTTTTGGCCAAAGTGCTACCCGAAGTACGCGGTGTTCAGGGCCAACCACTGCCTGGTCGTGGATTTCCTTCCCACAAGTGGTGTGTCGGAAAACAGGCTTTATCCCCCAAATTGTTAGTTTGATGATGATGATGATGATGATGAGGATGAGTAACTATGGGGATTTTGGGGTACCCTATTTTCAGACAAACCCAAGTGATTTCTTCATGATTTCCACGCAGCCTTCTCATTCACAGTCAGCTGACCAGTCTGCTCACCGCTGAGGTCCGGGTTGTACCTACCAGCCGCGAGAGGCTGGCCGCTAGGCCATTGAAAAGATTGATCTTTAAGGTTCATCTTCGCGGAAAACCATGATTTTTACCTCAAAGATAGGGATTACATTGATTACATAGATTGATTTAAAGAACAAAAACAACAGGGAGGATGTGTGTGTTTACTTTTGTAATGGGATAATATACGATAAGGTAGGTGGGTTCTTTTCTGGGATGACCCCCTGGGTGGTTTAATTGAGGAGCAACCCATGTTCAGAGCAAATGTTGTTCACCTGTGAAGGTATTCCACTTGATGTATCAGCCAAGGTTTATTGCTCTCTTGACATTCTACACGGCTCAAGTAGAAAGTCTGGGTATGGCCTGTGAAGGAAGATTGATCACCCCAACATGTTGCCTTCATATGAGCCTGCAAAAATCTGAGACGAAAAGTATACTCATCCTTTTTGGGATGTTCTTTAAAATCGTGGAAATCCGGAGGCCAGAGCTGACAAAACCTGCCGGCTCGGCCATTGATCCAAGGCACTTCTTCTTGAGATCCAAGCCTCGCTCCTCCTTTTGTGAAGGAGGCAGGCCCTTCATGGCCAGGACCTGAAGGATTTTGGAGGAAGCCATCGGATGAACGTCGTGGAGAAAACCAGAAATCCCCAGATGTCAATGGTGGACCTATGGGTCTGCTCAAATGAGAGTTGGTCAAATAAATATAAATATAAAATATAAATATAAACAAATATCCACAAACATCCTCTCTGGGAGAACCACAAAGTGCATAGATTCACCACTACGGCTAGAAATTTTGTGATTTAGAATCCCTGGCTGGATCCCCTTTAGGTATAGTGTGCTTGTACCGGTTGCCTCACGTATGCATGAATTAGGACCCAAAACTGTTTGTCTTTAGATGAGGTCATATGTGCAGCCCTTCTGTGCACGTCAAGGCATTTCAGTCACTAAATCGTTGTTACACCATGGATGCAACCTGGGCCAATCATAATTCCTCCGGTATATATATATATACTCAACCATGGCAGCTGGAGAATTCCTCTATATAACAAAAAATGGCATTCGCGTGGGAAAATCCTCTTTCTACAAATGGTGGATTTTCCCATGGCTGTGTTTGATTACCAGAGGGTAATCGATCATCCCAGATTCGCAGGAAACCCGATGCGATGGCACCAAGGTACCATGTTGCAGGCCATGCGTGCGAACTCTTCCCACATCACTTCATGTTCTCCTTCTTCACCTCTCAGGGGCACCAAGATTGCTGTTTGCATGAGAAACACATATGATAAACCATCATCATTTGGGGGCTGCCCTATTTTCGGAGATGCCAAGGTGCATCGCCAGTTCTAGCAGTTATATAGGGGCTATCGTCAACCAACTGGGATGACACTTGGGAACCTGATGGGGTCCGTCTTGGTTGGAAACCTGCCAAGACACAAAACACATTTCGTTGACCCTTTTTAAACTATGGATAAATTGTATAAATGTACCAAAATCATGTAGCAAATGCCGATAACCAAGGGGGCCATTTAATTTGACACATGTATCGTAGCAAAAACGGCTGTTTTTTTCCATCCATCCCATATTAGGCAGAATCCAGGCCATACCAGGAGCATATGAAAAAACGCTCCTGGATTGATGACCATCCCCCCAGTATGGTTGAAAATTCTCAAGATATTTCTACCATTTCTTGACATGAATGATTTATCACTTAAATGTCCGCAATGAAATGAATGTGATTTGGAAAATATTTTTTGTAAAAAAAAAATACGATCAAATATCTGTACACAATCCAACTAACTTGACCATGACACGTGTTCAACATCCTGGAGTAATACAGGCATTTAAACTGATGCGGTGATCCATCCAACCTGGTCATCAGGCCGATGGCATTCGAACTTTTGGGACCCATTTCTATCCAGGTGACTTTCACATCAAATCCTGAAGATTTCAGATTGCAATTCATGTGGGTAAAACAGCGTCATAAACCACCCATGACTTCCTGGGAATTGTTTATATATATAATCCACCTATAGGACCTATAAAAATGGTGATGACTGGGGGCATCTGGAATCTGGATCACCAGTGACCCCAACCCTTGGGCCATTACCGCCCTATTCTCGACAAAATGGCAATTCTTCCAGCATTAGTAACGTTGATTTTCCCATTAAACCTCCACTAAACCTCCATTTACAATAGATTTTCAAGTGCCAGAGGGTTTCTTAATTGAATAAATCGCCCGGTAAACTGGTAAATTGGGGAGGTTTAATGGGAGATTTGTTGCCAAATTGGACCAGTTACCAATCTCCCAGTTACTTTGATTTCTGGAGGGTTTGTTAATTGGGGGATAGATGGCCCATTTATAATGGGAAAACCATAGGAAAACCATAGGAAAATGGAGGTTTACCCTCTGGTAAACGTTTACATAACTATGGAAAATCACCATTTTTAATGGGAAATTCCCATTGATGAATTGGGGAGATGGTAACTGGTGCATTTTTTCCCACCTTCGCGCCAGACGTAGCTGCGATAGCCCTGGGACGACAACTTGGCCGCGGTCCGCAGGTCTTCGGGGCGACCACTCTCCAGGAGTTTCTGAAGAAATTGATCCTGCGCCATTGATCCCAAGGGGACCCTTGAGGATATCAAACCATGGTGAAATCTGGTGAAATGTGTTGAAATGTGGTGAAATGCTGAAGTTATCAATGGCTAAATAAGGCTAATAACATGGCCATAATATGACCATAATATTGCCAAATGCAGTTAGGTATAAGTTGTTGTGGTAGTGAAACTACCCGTTGATTTCTCAACAAAGCAGCGGGAAAAGGATCAAGAAGGATCCATGGCTGGAGCCACACCGGCCACATATCAGGCATATTCAAAAGGGTTGATTTAAAAAATGGGGATGTATCCATGTTCCTTTAGGAAATGGTGAATATAACATCATATAGCTATCTCCACTCTTCCCTGTGACTAATTCAAAGTGAAGATGAATGATCCTAATTTCAGCTTTCAAATTGAACATATGCTTGCACATATTCCTTTCAAGAGCCAGAAAGTCGCATCATTAGGGGTGCCAAATTGCGCCATGCCCCCACCCATTGCATGATATTCAGCAGCCGCAAATCATCAGGTCAAATCAAAATACTTGACAAACCTGCAACAAGCATATAGTACTGTATATCTATCGATATATATATATATGTATAGATATGTGTGTGTGTGGTACAGAGTATGTAGTACAGTATAGTATACAGTATGTAGGATGTAGTATGTAGTATATCTAATATATATATATATATAGTTATTATTATATATATATAACACGGTAGATAGTCACAACAACAATACTGCACTGCTCTTAGTCCATGCTAGGCGCGTAGCCAAGCGGCGGAGCGATCCACATGGTTCCTGGAGACCAAAGGCATCATAAAACCCTCTGGGACTAAGCCTTCCTGAGCCGCGGGGCTTCCAAGGCTTCCGGCCGCCATGGGACTTGGAATTGGAACAAAAAAGCTGGTGCCTCAGATTGAAAGTGGGGATTTTGATTTAACCGAAAACAATGGGGATTGAATGAGATGTATACCTGATCTATGATAGCTAAGTTGGTTTCTCACTCCAATAACCAGGACTTCTGGTAGACATAATATGTAACCAGTGAATTGGCTTATAAACCCATTTATAACTGCTGGGCACCACATTAGCTAATGTCAAGTTCATTTGGCCTCAGCCAAATGGGTATCCTGGGTTGGTGGTTACATTTCCATCCATTTCCATCAACATGCAGGTCGTTTTTTGGCAAAAATCACCCGAGGTAAGCTAAGGAATCCATATCGGCACCCGCCACCCATGATCTCCGAGCTGCTGCTAGCAGGTTCCACTGCAACACACGCCTGAGGTCACCAAAAAAAGATAACGAGGACGTGAACATTGGAAACCACCCCTATCTGATTGGTTGATGGGTTTTAATGGGGTGTTTTCCAATGTTCACGTCCTATTATTCTGATTATTCTTTGGGGTGTTTCCAATGGGGTTTCAAAACCATCATCTCATTATTCTGATTGGTTGATGGGTTTCCCTGTTAGAACAATGGTACTTTTCATGGCTCACATAGTGCCAAAATATGCCAAAATGATGTTCCCAGTAATTATCCCCTTTTAACATCTTTTTAGTCCCATTAAGGCTTAAAATATATAGCCGGACTCCGGAAAAAATTGAACCCTTCAAATTATATACGACCACTCTCGATCAGCTTTGGTAAGCCTCGGCCCATTGCTCTTGATCCTGGGTCTGGGTGAAGAACTGCTGGTCAATTGACCCAAAATTGGTCATGGTTGGTTAAGGCTCAAATCATCATATTTGGGGTCACAATTCTGACCGATGTGCCAAATGATGCCAAATGGAATCATTCATCAGAGCCGAACCATGCAGTCGTTATCCCAGTGCTGAGGCCCCTAAGCTCCCATCAAACAACTTCTGAAACAACCCCAAAGCTGACCATTTGCCAAGTGGAGAACATCTTTCAAACCATGACACATGTTTTTCAACATGTTGAAACCCATGAAACCTCGCTGCTTCCAACATCTTCCGCCAGGCGACAGGTTGGAATCTTGGAACCTCGATGCCACGGAGCTCCAGCGAAGCTTTAGCCATGGGGACATGGGGATTGGCTGCCAATACCCGGCCTGGTAAACTGACCCATACCTATGGAAAATCACATGTTTTTTTATGGGAAAATCCACTATAAATTGCCATTTTCAATAGCTTTTTGTATGTTTACCAGAGGGAAAATGTCCTATTTGAGTGTGGAACATGTCATATTGAATCAAAAGTATCAATATGACATTCCCAGAAATCAAAGACAAGGTGAATAGATCCAGAACCTAACCATCCTAACCACCGTTTGAATGGTATTTCACGTTCGGGTTGGATTGCTGAACTAAACTGCTGCATGCACAACCGAGAATGTCAGGATAGGAAAAATTGGAAACACACCAGCATGTTCTAAAAGGACACCAAAACAATCCAACTTCCACCAGAAATCGCATAGTAATCCAGATAATCCAGTAACTATGGGTTTTGGGTGTTTCTCAAATTTGGCTTGTCCCAAAACCAGAAGTTTCCCTGACAAATGACCAACTTTGGATGATTTTGGCGCCTCCATGTGCCTCCCCATACCACCACAGTACAATGCCATGCCATGCGACGTTTCATCCATCGGCCGCTCGAACGGCACCTGCTCTCATGTCAACTTTGGATCCATGGCCAGCTCAATAGTTGGATCAGAACTTAAATACAACTAACATCAACTATATATAAAGTATATAACTATATATTAACTATATACATTGACTACATTTTATAGTCATTAACCCATAAGTGGGATATCTTTCTACTTGAAGCTAAGATAAGTTAAGTTTTTCTAACTATATCTCACTATAGAACTTGGAGATTCTCAGGGGCACATGGATTCACCTGGAGTCACCATGGCCAACCCCAACCATCTCGACGACTTGTTCCTTCGGTTTCACCTCAGTGGAGTCACTTTTTTGCCCCACTTTCTGTTCACATCAACCCATCAACCACGATTCACTACCCTCTGGTTATGTCAAAATAGCTATTGAAAATGGCCATAGAAATAGTGGATTTTCCCAGTAATAGCATGGTGATTTTCCATAGCTATGTGACAAATTACCAGAGGGTACGTTTTTCCGCTTCAAATCCAGCGTTTTTCTTCAGTCGTCTCTGCCTCGCCATCCAGGAGGGCACTAGCTTCGAAATGCTTCCGCCAAAGCTGGACCTGGGAGAACATCGGATAGGGACAACATGGGACAACTATAGGGCCTGGTTGGTGGTTTCAACCCCTCAGTTGGGATGATGAAATTCCCAATATATGGAAAAATAAAAGCCATGTTCCAAACCACCAACCAGAGGGGGATAGAGTCTATCATCTGTGTATCATTGTGGGGTGGTTAATGGTGGTTGCATCTTCGAAATGCCAACCTGTTGTAATTTTTCTTAACCACCCCACATAATGCTTGGGATTTCGTTAAAATTACCGTTCAACGGATTCTCCCTGAAGTTAGCGATATTTTTGGAGTTCCACGGGGCTGGCGTGAGTTCAAAAATGCAGTGACTTGATTAAAAAATGTGCGGTTCCTAACCCCTCTGACAAAGGTGTAGTCATCTGGGATTGTTGCAACGTTGCAAGGCAAATCACATGAACCATGAAGAATACATTTATCATCCTTTATCATCCTTTATCATCCTTTATCCCATCTCAGAACAATTAGTTGGTTGATCCTGGTTGATAGGTTCACATAGTCAGGGGCACACAGTTTTGGCAACTGGAGGATGTCTCAACGGCGAGGAAAACAAGGACGCCTGATGATGTTTTGAATGTTTATCGATGTTTATGGGGGATATCACGACTTCATGAAGTTTACAAATAAACATCACTGGGATATCACTGGGGAGTCCGGGCAGCCTCACCTTATGGGGTTGGTGTGTCGAACATACCACAGCTTCCACCTGGTTCCACCAAGACACCCAATGTGCATCGTCCAGAAATTTGGGGTGCACCCCATCGGCTTTCATCGCCTGGACGGTGTCGGAGCGAACCCAAAAATCTCTACTGTGATGTACCGTGAAAACCCGAAAATGGCAGGTGCTGTGCGATAGGAGGATTCAAATATGATTCATGTCTTCGGGAAGTCTATCACATCAAACGAAGTGGGCAACACTGAGCCACATGCCTCACTTTGCGATTAAGGAAGGCATTTTACGACTTGTTTGGTTTTGGGCGCACCACATTGCCTTCAATTCAGGCATCTGAATTTGAAGCTGAAAACAAAATGGAACATCATGGGGCCAATGGATGCAAATGGAGGGCTAGGATGCACAGGTGATGTTATCTATCACCGCTGCCAAACATCTGGAAAATGTCAAGGCTACTTTAGGCTTTAGCACTGAAATAACACCTATCAGGAAGGATTTGAAGGGCTTTCATGTCATGATATCCCCATGTTTCAGGTCTTTTTCCTAACCCCCGTTCGTTGTTGTACAGCCCATTGTTCGTGCAAAACCAACACATTTATGTTGGTGAAATCAACTCCCTCTGTTAGAATCTTACAGGTTGTTGAGTACGGCGGGTGACGGCGCTATTCATCAACCAATCAATGGGAAAAAGGACAACGCCGAACGCCTGACTCTGCATCCCAATTAAATCCAAATGGGTAACAACATGTATCTAACAATCATAATGTCACCCGGTCATACCCCAGTAGTATGATGGGTTACGAACTGGCATGCACCCCGAAGCGGTGCCCATAGTTACAGTAGCTAACTTGGCTTGCAATTGTAACCGTCTTTTCTAAGGTTTATAATGATTTCATGGTGATTTCATCACTTATATCACTTAATATATTAAAATCAATATTCAAATGTAGATAGGACATTTTTTTGGACTATAATCTTCCCCCCCTCCCAAAAAAAAAGGACCCATGGAGACCGCCTCCCGCGCGCGACTTTTGTACGTCTCCGGGCTGGGTGCGGCCTTCGCCGCGCCCAGCGCAGAGGCCATGGCGCTCGAAACGAGCGCCGGAACGGCGCCGGGAACCACTGCAGCTGCGGTAGGGGACAGCAGGACATGGGAAAATGCTGGAAATGGAGTAAACTAATAGGAAATGATAGGAACATTATGGAACATGATAAGAAAAGCAACACGAAAATATGGACACAAAAAATATGTGAACCAACATTTTGAAGAATCGAGATGTATCTCATATTGTATGATATTATATGACTGCATTGTGAGCGACATCTGATTGTAATTGATTCTAGTAGGTGGAAGTACATTTCATTTTGGGGCTTTGAGGGCTGGCACTCTGCCGACCTTGGTCTCACTGACCTTGTGATATCCCACATCACAAGGGGTATCAAACCACCCGCTGCAGTTGTGGCCAGACTCACGTGTCTGGTGCCATCACTCAGAAACGAAAAGAACAGTCCAAACAGGTACAAATTCTACAGCAAGGCGTGAATGAAAAAAACAGGCTGACCAGGTTACCAATGAATTCTCGCCCTGTGTTGGGAACCCATCATCAGCCCAAGCAAAAACCAAGACAGAATCGGCATATCACATATCACCGGCAAACAGAGTCATATCATAGGCAACAGGGATCAGCAACCTCAAACTCATGCCAACCACAAAAACGCCTCCCACCAGCAACCCATTGCCTGCTTGAAGACAGTAATGGTGCAGTCAATCATCTTGGGTACAACCTCTTGCACTGTTGGGTCAAATACCTCAGAGGAATCCGACGCCAATCAGCGGCCACTGCTAGTGCCCTAAGGCATCAAACAATAAAGTCAATGACAATCAATACTAACTGCCCTGAATGGTTGTGAACATTCACTAACCCACTCCACTCCCCGAAAATTTAACATGGAATTAACCCCCAAAGAAAATAAACAAATTAGTGCGGAAGATTTCCTGGAAGATGATGTTCCTATTCTCTATATACCCAGCTTACCCCGGTTTACCCAGCCTGCCGTGACGAAAAGCAAATCTCCTTGGGTCCCCCAAGGGGGGGACCCCTTGGGTCCCCTACGCTGAAGAAATGCTTGGAGATCACTGCGAAAATGTGTTTTATGGAGACCTGGCACACAAGCTCCGGCACTGGAACTGCATACCCCGAGTGCAAATGCCGATAAAATCACATATGGCTATGAATCAATACATATTAATTCCATTTTTAGAGGGATGAACATCCATTTACCAGCTATTTTTATGTTCACCAGGGGTACAAGGTTTTGACCCACTGCCATATGAATTCAAACAAAATTAGATGAAAGCGTGAAAGTCCTGGCTGATACCCTCTGGTAATGACTAACATAGCTATGGAAAATGGCCATTTATAGTGGATTTTCCCATTAAAAATGGCGGTTTTCCATAGTTTGTTGTATGTTTACCAGAGGGTAAAATGGCATCGGCCACCCCATAGTAGCATACCCCTAGCGGCCACCCCTAGCGCTCCTGATTGACCTGCAAACATGGCAGGGCACATCTGACAGGTCTGAATAGGCCAACCTAAATGAGCAAATGGACATTTCCAGGAGGCAAATGCAGCAAACAATTCTGGTTGGTGGTTTTAACAATCTTGAAAAATGGGAAGGATTATCTCATATTTTATGGAAAATAAAAAATGTTCCAAACCGTTAAACCACCAACCAGAATTCAAAGGAGCAAATAGCAAATCAGGGCGGAGAACCCAAAGTTCAGTTCTTTTAGTCACACCAAAGTTTGGGTAAAACTGGCACAATCAGTCACTAACATTCAGTATCCAGGGTCGAAAACCCTCGCACCCCTCAATCTAAGCACCAGGACGTGCTGTAGTGCCTCTTCAGGCCTTAGCGTCGCCCCATGACATCGGCCATGACCATCATCCCGACTGGGGGAATCTTCCAGTGCAAGTTTGCGATATGTAAGAGTATACATACAATTTACATATTTATATACACAATAACTGATTGCACGCATAACATAATATACCATGTAATCATCCTGAAGTAAATACTTAAGAAACAATACATCTTCTATTTACTCCAGGACTACTATACATGTATACTGTATATATTACTGGGTAAATTGTAATTCACACATCGAGGTGAAATAAGGTCATTTGGGGATAGTTCCCCCAATCCTAATCATCATTCCATGAGGTGGCAGTGAGGTCGTTACAATCTACCTATAATATATATATAATATACAAAAATAAATGCACACACACATGTATATATATATATATACAACATCGTAGATGACGTTGGTATTAACATACTGTATTAATTAACATGGGATGGGTATAAACATAGTGTATTCATTGTCATATCCACTGTATATAGACATCAACGCTTATATCAGCCATCTGATATAATCTTACATCATACAAACTAGCTAGTACAATGTATATTGCATTTCTGCACCGGTATATGCCATGCACATATGATCCATTCAAAATACCCTACCCATCTTATGGAAAAAAATGTTCGGTCATGATCCCCAATAACCAGGTGATCTACCTCCTGACAATAATTAATCAACAACAGGGTTGCTCCAAACACCCTAGGTACAAGGGAGGTAAGTTTAGTTAAAAAAAGGGTAAAACTACCATAAATTACAATCCTTGTCGCTATCATTGACTCATAATTAGGTTGAAGCAACCGTTAAGAATTGTTGGTTGGGGGATCATTATTATTCACAACCCAACTACTTTCCAAAGCCTCCCCACAATCCCCGATCATAACCATCCACCAGGAAATGGTTTGCATTTTAAATAACAATGTTCATCCCACAAACTGTAACAAATGAAGTTGATGATCAGTTGGTGAGAGAGAGAGATATATATATATATATTATATACAAACAGTTTTATGGTTAAGTTAAAGTTGATATCTATCTGGGTAAATTATAATATTTCACTAACCTGAATTAAGGCCATTTGGGGATGATTCCCCTTACTAACCATGATTCCAGTGAGGTCGCAGTGAGGTCGTTATAATTTACCCAGATCTATCCAATAAATTCCCATATATTCCGATGTTAGGAAACTGAAATCAGATGCCTCTGGGTCTTCCAACGCTCCGTGATGAAGGTCCTACCACCTCCGGGGGGTCCCATGGCAGACACCATGACCACATCGATGATGTTGAACCTGTTGGGTTAGGCCATGAAGATCAGGGGATAATAAGGACAAATCCATGGAATTTCATAGGGGTTAATGGATTTTACTGGGATTTACTGGTGATTTGGCATGTTTTATTGGGATTTCATAGGGGTTTTGTAGGTGTTAATGGGATTCTAGAGGTGTTTTATAGAATTTCATGGGATTTATGGTTGGCAGTGATTTGGTTTTTTGTTACCCAATCCCATTCCCGTTTTTGTTTTTTCACACCGAAACGCCCGAAACAATGGTTTGGATATGTTTAGATGCTTTAGGATTGGATCTCATGAATTGAGGGCCCCTATTATTATGGGATCTGGAGCCTAAAACATCTTGCTGTGTCTGGAAATGGCCTATCTCCTCATTTTATATGGCAATTGGGGAATAAGGGATATGAAGTTCCAAAACCATGGGATTAAAAGATGGGGTACCCTATTTCACGACAAGCCCATGTTTTGCCAACAAAAACGGAGATGTTGTTCATATTCTATGCTGGAAATGTTGCCCGCAAGGAATCTCAAAGATCGTTGAATGTCAACTCCGGACCATGGAGGGCCTCAAGATAGAGAGGATACTGAAGAATCCACTAAAAATGGTCCTATGTTTTCTTCGGAAACAGATTCGTTGTAAACGTCTCTGACATTGAATGCATACCATGTTGAGGCTGCTTCACTTGATGTTGGCAAATCATGGTCCCGAAATCACAGGCAGAAGCCTACTCAAATCTAAAGGCTGAAAGTAAACTGTAGTAAAATCTAAGCGATTTGTGTCTCATGTGTGAGAAAAAGATAGAAAAAGCTCCTGGAGATAAAGTACCTGGGTAAATTATAATAATTCACAAAACCTGAATCTTGCGGCCATAAAAGGGGATGATTTCCCCTATCATCCCCCACTGAGTTTCAGACTTCACCAACTCCTAGGCGCATGCCGTGGTATAGAATCACCACGGCGCTAAAGGGTAAACATGGGTATCACCAGCCTGAAATTGGAGGATTAATTTTCATATAAGTCATACTAGAAATGAACAGAACCTAGGTTTTTGGACTTTAATTATCCTTTGGTAAACTAACATAGCTATGGAAAATCACCATGTTTAATGGGAAAATCAACTATAAATGGCAATTTTCAATAGCTATGTTAGTTTACTAGAGGGTATCTTTAATTGCCTTATATACATGTTATCATATCTGGTTGGTGGTTGACCTACCCCTCTGAAAAATATGAAAGTCAGTTGGGGTTACTATTCCCAATATATGGAAAAATAAAAGCCATGTTCCAAAGCACCAACCAAATATTGACCCATCTCATAGATTGGTGATGTCACGGCACGACGGTTCCTGGTCCTGAAAGCTTGTTGCAATCCCGCTTCTTGGAAATTTGCACTACTAATGCGGGACCTATGCATGGTATCATTGGGATAGTGGGATTTTGTTTCAACAAAAATGGAATCGCATTCTTTCAAAATGTCGCAACTATTGAAAATCTGCGGCCAAGACTACATCTATATCTTTCAAACGTTGACCCAAAGAATCCTGGAACCACCACCCCGCTCCAACCGTTGGGTCCTTGCGATTGTACCAGCCGCCGTGGTCATGCCACTGTCGAATCAGCTCGATGGGTGGCTGCGCACCGTAGTACTCCTGTGGCCCAGCGAAGGATTGCCTGTCTGTTTTTTGCGGGCATCAACCAACACATGTGACAACATGGCAATTTAGAAATTCAATGAATATATATTATATATAATAATGTAAATATATAATAATATAATTATATAATTATATATATATGTGAATATCAAATCTTGGTGAATTTTCTGTGTCTCGGGGTGTTTGTCAGTCCTTCAGTGGCATGTTCAAATCCTTGGCACCACGGGCACCACGGGCACCAGAAGTTGCTACTTGTCCCAGCTTCATCGTTCATCATTGCTGAATGGCATTGAATGGCAGAACTTTGATCATTACAGTATGGTTTACTCAGTTTACTCTCTACCCTAGGCCCGCCAATCAAAGGATTTCGCAGGAAACTTAAGGCGCCCACATCGATGAATAGCACCTCAAAAGCAACGGAACACAGGGGATGCCATACCCAGGGAGATCCTAGGGGTTTTGGAAAAGTGCTTAGGCAGCAATGCAGTGCTCAGGCAGAAATAGCAAATGACTAATCATGACGGAACGGATGAACAAAAAACATCTCTGACAAGACCACTGGAAACACGCTTCTGGGTGTTCATCCCAGTTCTGTTTTAAGAGTTAGTGAAACATGTTATGGCAGACCTTAAAATCCAAGGCCTCCAAGCAACCCATCGATGCTAAGTGCCCGCGCCATCTTCTTTCCAGCTGGTGGACCATACACACCACGACGACGCCTGAGTTTTTCGTTTTCTCGTCTCTGGAGGGCTAAACCACCGGTTTCAGCCAGATTCCGCTCATAAGAAAAAAGTTCCACATCCACGGCCATGGCTAGAAGAAATCCAAACAAATCAGGATGGAATGTGACCCCATGTGACCCCAATCAAGGGATATCAAGGGTTTCGTTTGGGTCGGCAGCAATTGGAGTGTAACCCCTTGGGTGTGCTAAGGACATAACTTCTCCAACTTGGAGTCGATCAAATCCTCTGGAGCCAGGAGCTAAGAAGAACCCGTTCGTAGCACAAGTGAACCCAAACTGATCCACACGACGCCAATACATAAAATGGGCATACACAATTAACGCGATCTCGCCCTGTCTCTCTCTCTCTCCCTCTATCTTTCTTTCTCAGTCTATATATATACTAATACAATCTAATACGTATATCATCAAATATCATAGTTATTATATACAATTGCATAACATATCTGTATCAAGTCTATTCAAGTCTAGTCCTTCAACTAGCTCCCGGACAGGTCGGACATCAGACCAAACAGTAGGTGCAAAATCTTAAAAAATCAGCACCTTTACAGAACAATCAGTGAACATCAATGAACATCACTGAATTAAATTGGTAAGATCTAAATTTTATGATATTTATGTATCTAAACGTTCTATCAGTTGATCCATGGAGCATCCATAATACCCTCTGGTAATTTAACATAACTATGGACAGATCCACCATTTTCAATGGGAAAACTCACTATAAATGGCCATTTTCAATAGCTATGTTAAATTACCAGAGGGTAAATATAATAAATCACCCCGGAAAACAAGATCAGAAGCATCTCCATTCAGCTGATCTCAGCTGTATCCCTGGTCCTGCAGCTGATTCACGTGCGTCTGTGCCTCATCGACGCTGGGATCTTTGTCAAGTAGTCCCCAACCAGTCGCATCCAGTATAATCATATATATCCCAGAGGATCCATGTATGGAATATTTACCTACATTGACCCCTAAAGTAATTTAAAATAATCCCAATGTCGGTAAATATTCCATACATGGATCCTTAGGGTATATATATATACATACATATTATAAGGTGAGGCCTACGTTTAGGATATATAGCTAAGTTGACTGATAACTTGCTTAATTATGGTGTACATATGTGTACATATTGGGGATTTAACATGATTTTACTTTAACTATATTATTCATCGGGTTTGTAGACCAACACTTGCATTGAGTATCATTGAGAGACATCCCCGGAGCCATTCTCTAGGACTCGCACTGAGAAGTTGATGAAGACACCCTGGTAGTTCTCAGGCGCCTGGGGCGCTCAAGTTTGATCGCCGAGAAAGCCTGACATGATATGAACATCATCCACCACATGTAAGTTACATAGTGCTACAATCAACTAGATTTGGCTGGTGGTTTTGATCCATCCCAAATGTTTTTTTTTTCTCCTTTATATATATATATACTTATATACATAGTCTTCTCAACCCCAAATCCCAAATTCATCTCAAGTATGGTTGAAAACAACGATACATATATTTATATGATCATATATGAACCCCCAAGAGGATGTCTGTTAATTATCATTATCATCCACGAAAAAACGCTCACCACAAAGCCAAGAAAGCCAAGACCCAACCTGCTTTTGGAGCCACAACGAGATGTTCACACTCTTTCCCGTGCCAGTGGGCCTGCCGCAAACACCCATGTTGTGGAAATGTTTCAGAAAACACCGAAAACACAAAGCAAAAAAAAAACGGCCCCCATGTCAGACAATGATATGAAACTTATGGCGATTTTTGGGCTGAGAATGGATGTTGTTCTTTATTCTTGTTGGCTGGATGATACCAAACCCATAGGATCCATGTATGCTATATATGGTAACATTTACCGTCATTTACCATCAATATACCATCAATATACCCCCAATGTTAGCATATATATAGCATACATGGATCCTATGGGAAATGGGAAATGGATAAACAAAAATCAACCGTCATTCTTCGGAAAACTTCAGCCCTGAGGACCCCGACCCAGGACAGAGCACGTGCTTGTCGTTGAGCACCAGTAGCTGGAAGATGTACACCAGTCGCACCTGCAGAAGCAGCTGAATGTCACCGGGTGATCAAAATCTGATTACCCTTCGATCATGGGAAAATCATAGGAAAATATAGTGCAAAATAAAAAATCCCAATCAGCATAATCAGATAATCAGCATTGCTTGCCAAAGGATCTCGAATCTATTCGAATCTACTCTGCCTATAGTTGACCCTCAAGGGAGAAACAATCTCTGAATTCGGCAAGGCTGGGTGGATCAGGGTGGGTTGAAACCATGCAAAAGGTTGTGACATCCAATATGTTGGGACATGGATATGCCCCATCAGCTCAGCCGTTGCAAACTTTAGGAATCATCGACCGCATAACTGGCATGATGGGACTGTCGAAAACACACAATGTCTCGTGCCAAGGGGTAACAGTGAAATGAACTTGGCACTTGGGGCCCCATATGATTCACAGCGTTTTCGGCCTTGTCTCGGGCCCATGCAACCAACGTCTTTTCCTAATTAGGATACACCTGGTGCCATCAAGCGGCCGAATCCACAGATGGTACCACGATCTCCTCATACTTTGCACTGCGCGGCACCTGCGGTGGGGTTCATCCCTCAAGGAATCCGCTTGGAAGAGAGATGGAAGATGGAGGTGCACTAACTGTGCTTTGCTACATGATGTTCATACAGAGATGTGGGGGCTGAATCGCTGTCTTTAAAGCGTGTATAACCTGAGTGCTTGCAACATATTCTTCACATTTTTGTCTACCCTCACGTGGCTGCTTAGCACACTAGTATGCAGCTATCTATAATCATAGTGATTTTTTTCTTACACCGCAGGCTCTTGAGATCTATTGCGCTGTTTCAGAAGCTATGTAATGGATAAACCCAGTCAGAACTGAGTTTACAACTGGAGTTGCAACCAACTGTAAACAAGCAGTTTTTAGTGTGATACCCTTTGATACCCCACTTCAGTACCCTCTGGTAAACTAACATAACTATGGACAGATCCACCATTTTTAATGGGAAAATCCACTATAAATGGCCATTTTCAATAGCAAACTTCAGGCTATCAACCACTGACATCCACCGGCGGATCATCTTCCAGCGACCCGGGATGGAACGTCGGACCTCGAAGGTCGGGATGGTGGTCATCCATGGAACGAACTGGCGTTTCTCCTACGGAGAAAGCTGCACTCAGAAGGGCTGGCAGATCTGGCTGCAGGTGGAATGAGTTCTATTAATTTCTATTAAAATATTGCTATGACATGGGAGGACCATGATTAAAATGGATTAAAATTGATTATAAATACTATAAATTATAGCGTTACCCCCTAAAGTTGCAACAGAATCATCATCATTAGAGAAAAATTGTAGTACATTTTACTTACCAGGAAAAGGCGTCTACATCTGTAGGTCAGCTTCAGGAACATCCAAGAAATCAACACTTATTATTGACCATTAGTCATTAGTCGCTTGATCACTTGATACCAATCATTTCAAGAGCTGCTGAGCTACTGCGAAAAAAGCATCCATCTGGAACACCAAAATCAGATATAGAAAAGTTGGTGCCATCTTACATCATCTTACTTTTAGTTGCTTCAATCGAGAAGGGGGCCTATTTTTTTGTCGCGTGAGTGACCATCCTGCATCTAGCCAGCACAAAACCAAATCCCAAATCCTCTGTCTATATATTAAAAGCATTTACACACATCATTATTGAAGCGAACCCGGAACACCAAAAAACATGCTTGAAACACCCATCGGCGGGATATGTTTGAATAATTTTGAATTATGCGTGGCGGTGCGCTTGTGCATCTGTTCGAGGCCGGCTGTTGTATAAAATTATGAGTCATCCCTATCTATGGTCCTTTTTGTCATGCTGCAAGGCCATGCTTACCAAGCAGCCTTTGCGATTCGCAGGCAACTTGCTGCTATAGATATCGAAACTGATCACTGACTGCGGTGCTGTTGCCGCCACGGGCGAGATCACCCCACATCACAAAGCTTCCATCTGCCAAACTGGCAGCGAAGGCTCTGCGTGTGGCATAAATGTGCTTAACATTCCTGAGTTGATCCCTGACTTTGGCGCTGTAGCCACCGTAGGCTGTTCTTCCCCACGTCGCAACGCTTTTATCTGCCAAAACTGCAGCAAAAGCTCTGGCTGTGGCATGAATCTGCTGAACATTCACGAGCTGATCCCTGACTTGGGTTCTGTCACCCCAGACCGCCCCATGTCACAACACTTTTGTCGGCCAAAATTGCAGCAAATGCTACTTCTGTGGCATGAACCTGCTGAACATTCAGGAGCTGATCCCTCACTTGATTGCTGACGCCACCGTAGTCTGGATTGCCCCATCTGCCAAACTGGCAGCGAAGGCTCTGCGTGTAGCATAAATGTACTCAACATTCCTGAGTTGATGCCTGACTTCGGCGCTGTCGCCACCGTAGTCCAGGCTTCCCACGTCACAACGCTTCTATCTGCCAAAATTGCAGCAAAAGCATCGCGTGTTGCATGAATGTTTTGAACATTTTTGAGCTGACATTAGACCGCTGAGCTGTTACCTCCTTGATCTTCTGCGCCCCATACCACGACAGGGCCACCGCCAACACACCACAAAGCCATAGCACCATCTTTTGCTGTTACTTTGTGCTACAATGCAACAGCAATGACGCTGTCTCCACTTTGAAGCCCGGAAGCTGCGCGGCCATTTTTAGATCCAAAATGGTGCCGCGGAAGCGCTGCACACCGGCCACTGGGCAACGACACGTTCAGTTGAAGGGTGTTGACTGGCTCCTCACTCTTGTTTTCTGGTAGAACCGCAACTTCCTAAGCCTCACTGGTCAATTTGCGCCTTTTGCTTTCAGGCTCCATTGCCAGTGAAGGCTAACCCAACCGCTGGCACAGCTCGGTTCGTGATGATTCACAACAAACCATTTACAACTTAATTTTCGCCATTAGATCAATCAGATTGAAGGAGCATGATGCTATATGATATGTTTTCAACACTTCCGTTGTCAATCACAGACAGGTTCAAGGTGGCAGAGGGGTCAAGGGGGTCAAATTTGCTTGCAGACTATTTCATGCAACAGCAATAGTGGGACGGTTCATCGATTTTCAGCCATCCCATGCAGAAAACACACTAAAACTCATGTGCATAAACTCTTGATACTCTTTCCAAGCATGTGCAGAGAACATTGACTAACATGTCACATTTGAACATCAAATGGCTGCTGGGAATTGGACAGTGCACCTTCGCCGGATCGCCCTACCCGACCTGATCATAGAAGTAGTCATACAGCAGCTCCCCTGGTTCCAGCCCTGGAAAGGTCACGTTCTCTTGCAACGGAGGTACCTGCTCTCCCCATGGAAAGTGCTGTCATCCAACGATGGCTGGACAAGTTCAATGAGAAAAACATGGGAAAATATGGGAACATTTTCTATACATTGAGGTTTTAACCAGCTACACACCTCCAATGAGTTCGGGATTTTTTCCAGCCACGTTTGAAAAGGCTTTGTCCGCCTCAAGTTTCAGGCAAGTTAGAGGAACAATCAGGCTGCATTTGACATGATTTGACTGTCCCAAAGAGGGCTATAAGCATCTATTAGCTATGATGTCTTGAATTTTTGGGATCTTCATGGAAGTTCTATCTACTCCAGGGTTTTTTTGTGATGGTGTTTCCAAACCGTTTGTCTCAATGTTTCAGACATTTATGTGTTCAAAAGACTCACTGGATTTTTCCAGATGCAATCCCAAAACTGACCAAAACTGACCAAAACCTCAGAGCCTCAGAGTGTCATTCATCAGAAATTTCCATCCATTGAGCCCATTGAGTCCCATTCCACTTCAACAGATCTCATCAGATCAGATCTCGGCGCCTGAATGAAGGCTTTTTCCAAGATCTCCACCACCGGTGGTCTCAGATCTTCATTCACCATGGCCCACACCTACTCCGATGGACTCCGATGGACTGAAGGAACTGCTGGGCTGCTCGGATCCATCCATATGGTACTTAAAAAAGGATCCTCCAATTTTGGGGAAATGTGGTGAGATGGCGAAATTCTTTGGGGTTCTGCTACTCATAAGTCTAATTCATGGTAGCTTCGAATTCAAATTGTCTTGCCAAATCAGCTATGTTCGGCCAAACGGGAGAACGCATTCACCCATCCACGCCAAAAATAAGGTCAAATAAGGTCAATAAGCCAATAAACCAATTCAATTAAGTTTCATAGGTTTTAGATGGTTTTAGATGGTTTTAGATGGTTTTAGATGGTTTTAGATGGTTTTAGGGGTTGCAACTCCAAGATTTCTCAAGTCGAAATGTCAGCGCCACTCCCCGATTTTTGTTCCTAGGCCACCGCGCCAAATCGCTGAAGCCCCTGCGGCTCTTGGCGTCACATGTCGCCCCAATGGACCAAAGCAGGCAGAAGAAGAAGAGCGGCGCAAGGTTGGGGACAAACCTCGAGGGTGAGAGCAGCCTCCGATGGCCTTTTTCCCATGCCTTACCCTCTGGTTATGTCAAAATAGCTATTGAAAATGGCTATTTATAGTGGAATTTCCCATTAAACATGGTGATGTTCTAGTTATGTTAGTTTACCAGAGGGTAACCACGCCTAACCCATAAGATTCATAAGATGAACAACTATAATAGAGGAGCTTGATTGAGGAGTTAAACCATTTTTGCGTGATTGATCTTATCTAATCAAAGCTGATCTAAACTTGTCTTATCTTATCTTATCTGTCTTGTCTATCTACCCATCCATCCATCTATGTAGTTATCTGTTTATTGTCAACATTACAAAACCAGTTAACGTTATCTTTATTTTCTCCCTCTCTCTCTCTCTCTGTCGCGTCGCGATCTGAGTTCAGCTATCTGTCATGCGCCCAACAACCCATTTGAGCACATTTAGTACTGAGTATTCTTGCCACCTATATATAATGCTATACTGTATCTAAACTACATGAAATAATTGAACCATTACCAGTAGTACCGCACAAGGCGGTGGCGGAAGTTTCAAAAATAGGAAACCTATAGGAGGGGTTGGTTGTTGTGAGTCACGGATGGCAGAGCGAAGCCACTGATGGACCGACAGGTCGTTGAGGTCTCTTCTCTTTCTCACTTTCTATCTCTTTATATTATTATGATTATCTCCATATGTCTATCTCTCTGGCTGTCTCTCTCTCTCCATCTCATGTACGGCGGTTTCACCAAGGCACTCCGCCACCGCCTCCTTAAAGGTGTTGGCGGGTTTCAGCTCGCTGGGTACGTAGTTCACAAAGTAGCAATCCATCAGGCGGAACAGCGCCTGGCTGCTTCGGGTCTCGGTACGAGTACGACAAAAAGCTCCTTTTTGTTGCGGGGGAGGGGTGCCTAGGGAATCAAAAAGACATATCTGAATGGTGTTCCATGATTTTGCTTTTGGTGAGACTGATGATGTAATCAGTGGGTGGGGCTTGGCTTGTCACCACCTTCCACTGCTAGCTGGAGTGAATGTATTTACGCTCCAGCATGACGCTTGACTTCTTTAGCCCCATGTGAGAAGTCATCTTGCAGCAGGGGCTTCTATTGTCTTCCATTCGCAAATACCCTCTGGTAAACTAACATAGCTATAGAAAATCACCATTTTTAATGGGAAAACTCACTATAAATGACAATTTTCCATAGCTATGTTAGTTTACCAGAGGGTAGTTTGAAATTATTGCCAGAAAAAGGAACAAACAACAATAAACAACATATTTTTTTTCACCTTGAACAGCCAGACATGGAACCAACCCAACATAAAGACCAGATGCTCCATCTTTTGATCATCTTTACCAACCTTCATATTTTTTTGACCCCAAAAAATGGCACACTTGTTTTTTGTACATTTGAACCAGAATCCTGGACTCCATGGCGTCCCAAAATGTCCCAAACTTGGCCAAGCTCAGCTGCTCGCTTGGCAGCTAAGCTCGCTCGCCTGGATCGAGTTGTTGTCTGTGGTTGTCACCTCGGAGGAGACGAGTGGTCCAAGGAATCCAGGCGTCGCGTCAGGCCTATGGAGCCCCGGCATCATCTTAAAGATCAATCCATGGTTCTGAGGTGGTGAAATCAGGTCCTATGGATCCGGTGATTTTTTTGTGCAGGTGAGGATTGTTTGGAGCTAATAGATGTCTCTAGATCTGACTACGCAAACTGATTCCACTGATGATAAATTGAACACCCAAAGGGCAATAATTACATCGTTGGTCTGAGTCTTGATACCCCATGGTAACTGGAAATGCAACACACTTCCTCGACACACACACACATCCATAATTCAGGGAATACCCAATCATGAGGCGGAAAAACAATGAATTTGCCGAGCCATCCATTCAGATCACCAAGCTCATGACACATCGCACTGTCTTCTTGATCACCTGAGCGCCGACACCAGCATGCTTTCGGTGAAGTCCAGCACTTAAGACCCATGCTTTCCATCGTGTTGCAGCCTGACAAGGGCCTGCAAACTTGCAATTTCTCCCATTCACTTTCACGGCTTTCCAACATTTCATGATATCAAAATCATCATGGCAATGGTAGGACTAACAAAAACAAACACAAACAATACAACAAACATATGGAAAAAAAACGCATTAACATTTCAACAATTCCTCTAAAAATGATCGATAATATGACCCCCTGCCCTGGCGCTCCGGCTCTTTTGGTTCCTTCCCTTCGCCGTCCATGGCGCACCGGTCGTGTTGGTCCTCAGCTCTCCATGGGCGTCGGCCCCGGCTCCGCTTCAGCCGCTTCGGCTGCCCGGCAGCCGCAGGCGCGGCCTTGGAAAAGGGCGAACTTCACCACCTGCAGCGAAGGGATTTCGCCGAGTTCACCAAAGATGTGGATTTATATAGCCCTACTTGGAGTGCTAGGAAGCCCAAAAAACATCACAAAAAACAAATTGGGACAAAATTCCGTAATTCAATGGATTTCCCATGGAAAATTGGAAGAATCATGTTCAGCAAATCAAGGTTGGTGGTGACCCTTTTTCGGTTGTATGTTTGTTGGTTTTCTCGACATTAATCATTAAGAACGAGATTTATATAACTTAATGATATTTACCGTAAACATCCGTAAACCTACTTATCTGTTTCAATTCACTGTGTAACTATACAAGAACGGGGACTTTACCACAAGATGGTGTCCTTTGTCGGTTGTTAGAACCACCCCCTCCAGTTCACCATAAGTTAATATCCATTGCAACCCCCCATTAATCAGCAACAATCCTACTAATCATAACCATTGAATCACCATAAAACAACATTAAACCCTATTAAACCCATCATAAAACCCATATATCATAAATCCATATTACACCCTATAAAACCACCATATCACACCATATACACCCTATAAAACCACCATAAATCCCATATATCATGGGTAAACCTCCCACTTTTTTCATGTTGAGAGAGTCACAACCAGCCCTCGACCGCACCTGCGATGTGAGGCCCTGCACCTGCTCACCCGCATTCTTCGCCTCGTTTTTTGCGGCTTTTTTTTTGGGGGATTTCAACAAGAAAAATAGTTATTTAATGGGATTTAATGGGATTTATAGTGATTTATAGTGATTTAATGGGATTTATAGTGATTTATAGTGATTTAATGGGATTTTATAGTGATTCAATGGGATATTAATGGGACTTACCCTCTGGTTATTTAACATAGCCATGGGAAATGGCCCATCTATAGATGGTTTACCTATTAAAAATGGTGATTTTCCATGGCTATGTTAAATAACCAGATGGTAACTATGGTTTATGGTTTATGCTAGATATAGCTATATAGTATTCATGGGGTTTCTACTTTATAAACCAACAAACATAACTGGGGGGCACCATCCTGTATATAATTGGTGGGTTATATGAGTATAGGGATGTTAGTTGGGATATATGAAGATATTATATCTTACAGGAACTACACACCTTGGAAGTATTTATAAAATGGATGTATGGAGGTGTCCTAAACATGTGGGTTTCCCTAAATCATCAATTTAATTTTTGGGATTTTCCATAATAAACCATCTAGCTATCCATTAGGAAAGCCCCATTGGAGTAGAATGGACCTATAATAATTTATACGTCAAGTGTAATGGACTATGGACATATACTACACTTACAACATATAAATGATTGAACTACCTATATGGGTTTACGAGCATTCCGGAAGTAAATAATGGGATATGGAACCAAAAAAATGCCTTGAATCTGGCACCATCAATGCCAGAGTCGCTTCCAGCCCACTCCAATCTCAAACAATCACCCTAAACCCCAACCCTTACTCCTTTTCCGCAAACAAAACATTAAATAAAAACAAGTCACTATTTAAAATTGGTGAACTTAACCGCCCCCCAAAAAAAGAAAAGAGTCACTAACTATGGTATGGGTAAACTTATATAACCCCGCCCCCCCCCCAAAAAAAAAACCGTATCTCTACCCCCATATTCCAGGTGGCTGCATCAATGGCCACCTTGGTCAACAGGTCGTCCTTGCGTCGTCCGCGCGGCTCATGCAGCACCCGGAAACGGCTTTGGGAGGCCGAAGCCATGTCGACCTGATCCTCGGACGCTGGATTACCAAGGTGAATTGGGAACATTTACCCTCTGGTAATGACTAACATAGCTATTGAAAATGGCCAGTTATAGTGGATGTTCCCATTAATAGCATGGTGATTTTCCATAGTTATGTTAGTTTGCCAGAGGGTAATGGGAATATCATGGGAATATTCCATGGACGTTCATTAATCTTATGATCTATTCATAAGTCATGATGAAGATTAATGACAATGATTATCCCATCTTATGAAATACTGGCTGATCATGGTTGATCGATTTCCCTATGGATCATAATCATTCATAATCCCCAACAACCCGGATAGTATAATTCCCTATGTAAACCAATCAACCAGGGTATTTTTAATGGCTCTTTTCATGGGATGAATCTGGGGGATGCCGGATCTTTTCATGGATGGGAGAAAAAAATCATGGTATAAATAATGGGACTTTTCAAATGCAACTGGTACATATGTCGACATATCACATAGTCCACATATGTCCCCATAGTCACATAGTATTCAAAAGTTGTATACTGTATATGTGGGTGTGTTGATTTGTGTTTTGAGATTTTGAGACGTTTCCAAACCTAGTGCCAATTTATTCATTTGAGATAAAGTGTACAGTAATGGATTATATATTGACCTGTTCTAGCACATGAAAAAAACACAAAAATGAACAACATCTCAACATATCATAAACCAACGTGGCTCCGGAAAATCAGCATTTCTAATAGGTACCCTCTGGTTATTTGACATAGCTATAGGAAATGGTCCATTTAAAAATGACATGTAATGCTTTACCCATTGAACATTGGTATTTTCCATAGCTACGTTAAATATATAAATCTAACCAGCTGGTAAGTGGTAAATCATCTAAAAATGGTGGGGGTTTCCTCCTCGTTTTCCATACATCAAAAGCCCCGATTTTGTTCAGGCGACCATCTTCTGCACACAGTCTTGGATCATCTGATTACCTCGGGCGGACGATGATCCCCACACTGGGTTTCCCCGTTGTGTTTCACATCCACATCCGTTCAGTACCCACTGCAGCGAAGCTTTTTGTTGCATCTAACGTTGTTCACAAGTTAGCTAAATGGCGCTGGCTGTACAAATACCATCAAATATCTGATATATATATATATTGATATATCCCGACTATCCCGGCGGAGTCACTATGGCAGTCCAACTGGGTGGAGTCACTATTGCCCAGCAAGCTGAAAGCCATACTGGGTGAAGTCGGTTGCAAAATACATTTCTATCGCCCCAAGAAATTTTAATGAAAACATATAGAAATAGTCAAATAGTTCATTAAAAACCAATGCCAACAAGTAGTTCATGGCCAGCCAATTCGAAGGAGCTTCATTCCGGGTCGGATGATCTCCTAGGCGTGCCAAGGTGCAAAAGCCTCGATTGTGCAACAGCGGTGAGCTGGATAGGATGTCGATCCAGTACTTGTTCCACAGCAATTCCAAAATGGTATTGTCCAAGCTGTTCCTTGACGCGAAACCGGTCAGGAGAGGGTGAGACATGGAATTGCACAACAACAACAACAACACCAGAAGCAGCAGCAGCAGCAGCAGCAGCAGCAACGTGAGTTAATATTCCGTCAGTGCTCAACTTGGTGTAGATCAATACCATTGCAACAACTACGGAAACTGTTCAAACCATGTAGATCATCCTGTTCAAGAGAAAGTTCGACCGACTTCTGGGCTGCGCATACTTGTCCGATCAAACCTACAGCCTACTCCCCTAAGAGTAAGACCCACTTTGCGTACATACTACATACGTTCTACATACGTTCTGATCAAACCTCAAGAGCATGGAAAACTTATGGGATAAAAATGGATAAAATCTATGGACTTCACACAGGCGGTGTGTTTCCAAAAAGCTATGGATCCGCTATGGATCGGCATCCCACCAAAAATATCCGCGCGCCGAGCGGCTTGAAGACTTCGATAGGAAGACTGTAATACCTCGGCGGTTAAGTGGAGACTTGCAACGATGAGGTAACTATGGAAAATCACCATTTATAGTGGATTTTCCCATTAATAGCATGGTGATTTTCCATAGTTATGTTAGTTTACCAGAGGGTAAGGATCTTTCTACAACATCCAAACATATCTCTCTCCATCGCCTTCTCAAGGAGTTCAGCAGAGCAAAAGGCGAGTAAGATACAACTCCGCTAAGCGGAAAAGGAGTGTCAGCTCCAACTATATCCAACCAACAATCTTTTGTGATAGGTGTTGATATGTGTTGTTGTTTTTTCTTTTTGCTGTTCTTGGTGATAGAAATCTAAATCATATATATATATATATATATAATATATCCAAAATTACCAAGTCACAACTTGGCAAAGGCATGACCTGGGTGTACCCCAGATTTCGGCCCAGGTGCTGCTTGCAGTGCACGCCAAAATCCTCGATCTTGTCCAAGGGAATGGGCTGATACTCGCCTGGACCTTCGTCCTGATCCATGGAGATTTTCGCAAGTCATGGGGGTACCCCAGTCGTCACCATGTATTACACTGCTAAGTCATGGTCATCCATGGAAGATGATTTGGGGGGTAGCATGGGGTAGCCCTGTAGGTTAAACATCCACATCATGCTACCGTGATCTAAGCTAGAAGGGATTTGCATGCAGATTGGTGGTTTTAACCCGCAATTCGCGTCAACCCGTAATGATGTTCCCCACTGTGCCACTGCGTTCGAGGAAAAAACACGTATCCACCACCATCGAAGTTACAAGATGCGATTAAGGGCTTACTAAACTAATTATTAAACCCCATTGAACCCCTATTGTTCGGGGGGCTTCCTTTGTAGCCAAAAAAAACTCTTCCATGAAACAATGACGCTCCAAACGGGCTGACTGGAAAATGTGCCGGAGATCTTTAATGGCCATCGTGGTTTCATCAAACCAGAGTCACAGCCTTGATGGGGTGGGTATGACCCAGGAAATCACAAACACAACCATCATTTTCAGTATAAAATAGTATAAACATGTACAATGTGCCGGCTACTCCACCATCTTGACATCATCTTGACCGTCCCACTTGAAATAAATGTCATGAAATTTATTTCATTCTCTTCAGCCTAGAACAAAAATATACAAAAATCCTTAACGTCTTCATCCTCCAATGATCCATGAAATTCCATGCAGAACTCTGAAAAAACCACCAGAATTTTCATCTGGGTAAATTATAATATTTCACTAACTTGAATTAAGGCCATTTGGGGATGATTCCCCTTACTAACCATGATTCCAGGGTTCGGTCGCAGTGAGGTCGTTATAATTTACCTAGATTTTCATGGCATCCATGGCATCGGCGCCGAGCGTCCGCCGGTGTGTGGCCCGCGGGGTAGGTGCGGAAGGCACCGATGTCGACCTTCCCAGAGGCGCAGGTCCTGACAGGGTCCACCACCACTGCGAGGAAGGGCTCCTGGTGCTGCTGGTACCTGGGAGTGGAGTATGGGATGGGGGTTGGGGATGGGATGTGCAAATCACAAGATGCTTAATAAATAAATACATATATGTATATATAATATAATATATATATATATATAATATAAATGTATATATATATATATAAATATAAAAAAGGAAATACAGTATGTCAGTATGTGTGTGTATGTGTTTGCATTGATGTCTGATGTCTGATGTTTGATGGATAGACTGGGGATGGGGTTGAGTAACTCAGAATGTTGCACAAGGAGATGGTATGTCCCATCGTTCCAGTCACAAGGGTTGTCCTTCCTGTGACGGTGATGGACGACTTGACTGATACAAATAAAACATGACTAGTTTGAGAACAGAACCCAGCATTAGGCCAAACTTCAATGGACGAGGATAATTACTTCTTGAAAAAAAAGAAACAGTTGCTAGTCATCTGCTAATTTCAGGAATTATCCAAGCACAGGTCGTTGCTTTGGTGGGCCATACTCTTAATAGCTTACCCTATAACGAGAAGGAAGTAAAACATAGTAAAACCATGGCGAAACAGGGAATCAAAAGACCAGCCATGCCATGCATTTCCAATACAGCCCAGTTGCGTCATCTGAGTTTGCACATCAATGCCACTCAACCAGCAACCATAGCCAGGATGGGAATGGTACCAGCCACACACATTTTCCACCTTGCCTCGGCGGTGACAACTCAACCCATCAGAAATGGCGGGGGGACATGTGCGACCCATCCCAGTGATGGAAATCAAGGGGGTTCAATTGGAAATGATCTGCACATTGGCGGATCATATGTTAGACTTTACTGGCGGGAATAATTATAGGGAATCTCATCGGTGATCATTTGGGAATAAACGCATTTCTCCAATCTTATCCACTTAGCCTTTTTGGGTTGGCCTACTGGAGGGTATATCCTCCCATGACAGGTCGAGGGGCCAATGCGCTCACAGGTTTCAGTGAAGGTCACCATGAACTCGTTGGCTCCGGCGCCAGCGTTCACGCGGGTCTCCGTACCCTCCACTGGTAAGGGAAAGGCGTCCATGATGATGAATTCCTGGGAAATCTTGTTGAAGGCACCTTTTTGTTAAACATGGTTAGTTGACATGTTTGGTTACCTAATTATCCTAATTAATAATATTTCATATAATAGGTTGGCGAAGGAAGTTGACTGGCGGTCATGCTCGAGCCAGATCCAACTGTTGGAGATTGGGTGAAGACGAGATTGGATTTCAACACATCAAACTGCTCTTGAATTCACACAACTGCTTGGAGGTTTCAGCTTCCAGGAGTCTGACATATTGGAACGGAACACAATAGCGACGTGTCCATCTGGATAAATTAGAATATCTCACGAACCTGAAACCCTGAAACTTGCGGCCGTTTTGGGATGATTCCCCTTACTATGATTCCAGTAAGGTCACACTTTTCCTGCAGACAAGACCTTGATTGATCCGGTGGAGCTCGGCTCTATTTACACTTTTGGGAACTACGAACAATCGACATCTCATGCATTGAAATGACGAATGGGATGATGATTCTTCCTGAAACTTCGAACATCGCGGTATGCACTATAACTTACCCAGAAATGTCTCCCCGAAAAACATTCTATCGTTCCAGTGAGGTCACTAGTTTCTAGTTTACGGACAATGTGCATAAACTGGTTGCTGGTTTCAACCCCTCTGAAAAATATGAGTTCGTCAGTTGGGATGATGAAATTCCCAATATATGGAAAACATTGGAAAACTAAAATTCATGTTCCAAGCCACCAATCAGTGAACCATGAATCTTCATCAACCGCCCCTAAAAAACCGCCCCTGATGTATCTCGCTCCAAGGCGCGCGATCCGCGGTGACCTTCCCCTGCATGAGGCCCATGACCTCCAGTGGTGCCCCCGATTTGGCGTGCATCACGATTTTGATCATCGCCTCGGGGGAGACAGCTGACAAAAAGGGACGTTTTTTCACCAGAAAAAAACAGGTTGTCACGAAGAGTTTGGGGACTTTTTGTTTTGCAGGTTTTGGATTTTTGTTTTTTGGCTTTCTTTCCCGGTACCATTTGCCTTGTATTTGCAACAGTTTGGAACTAGAACCTGTCATTTTGCATGGTATTTGCTACATTTTGGCATGGTCACTTTGCATTTTGCATGGTATTTGCTACA